>ENA-UAPA01000848-UAPA01000848.1-human-gut-metagenome-genome-assembly--contig:-NODE-848-length-14681-cov-7.093806_pt1 | contig 14681 bp, 15 predicted proteins | sample MGYA00243476_ERZ654569 | MGnify/ENA primary metagenome ERZ654569 (study PRJEB26926, sample SAMN06164726) | human gut metagenome | biome: ENVO:00009003; feature: ENVO:2100002; material: ENVO:00002003... | reverse complement strand
GAGCCTTATCGTCGGCAGCGTCAGATGTGTATAAGAGACAGTTTGTAAATAGCATAATCATAGCTACTTACAAAATGTCTCGGCAAAGATAGGAAATATTTATTAACAATTGCCTGTTTTTGTGAGCAACGCCCTATTTATATTTTGCGTTCCTTTGCGTTATATTTATACTAACACACAAAAGAAATGGATTATACAGAGCAGTTTATCCGGCTGAATTGCAGCTTGATGTCGGATTACAAAATGATGAAGCTGAATGCCGACATGAAATGCATGGGGCTGGGGTTGTATCTTGAAACGATATTGTTTCTGCGAAAACAGCAGGAATACAAACATGATTTTAACGAACTGGATTTGCTGGCCGATCAGTGGGGAGCTACCGTGGAAAATCTGCAACATCTTATTAAGGACTTCGATTTGTTTCTCATTACAGAGGACGGGTATTTCCGATGTCTGTATCTGGACGAGGTGATGGGATATCAGAGCAAACTTTCCGAGCAACGTGCCGCTGCCGGCAGTAAGGGAGGGAGAAGCAGTAAGAAAAGTACGGTGAAAGCATCTGCAAAAGCAACTGCGTCTACAATAGGAAGGGGCAGAATCAACGAAGGGAAAAACGGTGATACGTCCTGCATGGATCGTAACGAGGAAATCTACCTGAAAAGCGATGATACATCTTGCATGGATAATAACGGGGAAGTCTACCTGAAAAATGGTGGTATACCTTGCATGGATAATAACAAGGAAGCCTACCTGAAAAGCGATGATACACCTTGCGTGGATTGTAACGGGGAAGTCTACATGAAAAACGGTGATACACCTTGCATGGATAATAACGGGGAAGTCTACATGAAAAGTAATGATGCACCCTGCGTGGATAATAACGGGGAAGCCTACCTGAAAAGCGGTGATGCGTTCTGCGTGGATAATAACGGGGAAGCCTACATGGAAAGTGGTGGTGTACCTTGCATGGATAATAACAAGGAAGTCTACCTGAAAAGCAGTGGTGCACCCAGTATGGATAGCAAGGAGAGAATTTATATGGAAAGCAGCAATGTAGATAGTAACAAGACTGTCTGCATGGAGAGCAGCAAGCCAATCCATTCGGATTATAATAAGGAAATCTACAAGGAAAACAGCACGGAAAGCAACGTGAAAAGTAGTGCGGAAAGTATGAAAAATACGACTGCAAAAAATACAAATGAAAATTCAGTCAAAAATGTGATTCAAAGTGTTGATAATGAGTGTTATGGAAAGAACTTGCAAGCAAGCTTTAAGCAAAGCTTTATAAGAGAAGAAAAGAATAGAGGAGAGAAGAAAAACAACAATAACAAAGAAAAAGAAATAATTGCTGTTGCTGCTGTTGATAAACTTCCCCGATTTTCCGAATTGTCCGAAACGATGCCCCGATGGGAACAATGCATCAATGAAGCTTTCATTACTCAGAGTTGGCTGGAGGCTGTGGGGATGATGTCAGGTTTGAAAGAACTCTTTTTGAACAATCTTTCTTTTATTCGTGATCTGTTCAAGAAACATGTCGTGGCACAAGGAAACACAGGAGGAATCACTTCCGTGTCCGAAGCCGAAGCTTATTTCGCCAACTACATCCGCCGAGAAAGGCCCACCCGTCTTTTTCTGGAAGAAAAGCTGAAAGAAAGGAGCCGGATGCAGAATGAATCGACATCGCTCTCGCCCTACGAAACGTACAATCCGCTGACCGGCGAACGTTCGTATTGCGGAGTTCCTCTTCCTGCCGATGCACCCCCGCGCCCCAACGGACGTGCCACCTGGGATAACCTGAAACAGAGCTGGATATGACGCGCGAAGAACATGCAGATTATGTGCGGTGGCTGAAAAGCCTGCCGCGCAGAAAGGACCATTTCCGTATGCCTTGTCCCGAATGTTCCGCAACGCGAAGCAATCCCAAAGATCCTTCGTTCAGTGTGCATATCACCCGTGAAGGGGGATGGGCGAAATGCTTTCACTGTGATTTCGCCATAGCGTGGAACGAGGACGAGATGTGGAAAAGAGAACAGAAACAACAAGACCGGGAACGGCAGAAACAGCAGAAGGATGCATCGCAGCACCGTAACACGTCGCAGCACCACGATACAGCACCGCAGCACCGTAACACGTCGCAGCACCACGATACAGCACCGCAGCAACGCAACACGTCGCAGCACCATGATGCAGCATCGCAGCACCGCAACACGTCGCAGCACCACGATACAGCATCGCAGCACCGTAACACGTCGCAGCACCACGATGCAGCATCGCAGCACCATAACACGTCGCAGCACCACGATGCAGCACCGCAGCACCGCAACACGTCGCAGCACCACGATGCAGCACCGCAGCACCGCAACACGTCGCAGTACCATGATGCAGCATCGCAGTACCGCAACACGTCGCAGTACCACGATGCAGCATCGCAGCACCATAACACGTCGCAACGCAAGCCGCACATCCCCCTGCAACCGCCTGTACATTACATATGCCCGGTAATCAATAAAAACAAACAAATTATGAATGGAAAAATGATGGAATACATGGTCGGCAGACGAGGTATTCCGATGGACGTCCTGACAAGGATGAAGATAGAGGAACGCTTGGAATTCCTGCCGCAGACCGGCAAGGAAGAAGCCTGCATCTGCTTCCCTTACCTGGAGGACGGAGTAATGAAAAACATGAAATTCCGGGATGCCGCAAAGCATTTCAAGATGGTGAAAGGAGCCGAGCTGATTCCTTGGAACATAGACGCCATAAAAGGGAAGGAAAAGTGCTACATCACCGAAGGCGAGATAGATGCCCTCAGCCTGATAGCCGCAGGACTGGAAGAGGTGGTGTCCGTACCCAACGGAGCCGGAGGCGCGAACCTTCAGTGGCTGGACCGCTTCGTGGAGTCGCACTTCGATGACAAGACGGAAATCATCCTGGCCATGGATACCGACAAGCGCGGAGTGGAGTTGCGCGACGAACTGGTGCGCCGCCTGGGCGTGGACCGCTGCAAGGTGGTGGCCTGGGGAGAAGGCTGCAAGGATGCCAACGAGTATCTGTTGAAGTACGATCTTCCGAGGCTCCGCCAGCAGGTGGAGCAGGCGGCGGAAATCCCGTTGGAAGGAGTCTTCTGCCCCATGGACGAATGGGATACGCTGATGGATATTTATTACAACGGAATGCCGGAAGGAGCCGATACGGGACTGGAGAATCTGGACCGGCTGATCAAGTTCGAGCGTGGTTTTGTGCTCACGGTCACAGGCGTTCCCGGTAGCGGAAAAAGCGAGTTTGTGGACGAAATTGCCATGCGCCTGCTCCTGCGCCACGATTGGAAGGTGGGCTATTTCAGCCCGGAGAATACCCCGCTGGCCTATCACTACCGCAAGCTGATACGCCGCGTGGTGGGCAAGCGTTTCGAACACAAGGGGATGCCGTTGCCGGAAGCCGGACAGGCCATCCGTTACCTGGCACAGAGTGTCTTTTCCATTATGCCGAAAGAGGACTTCTCGGTAGAGAGTGTGCTCCGCATTGCCGCCCAACTGGTGAGCCGGAAAGGAGTGAAGGTGCTGGTGGTGGACCCCTTCAACCGCTTCGAGCATCAGATTCCCGACTGGGAAACGGAAACGCAGTACATCAGCCGCATCTTCGACGAGTTCTCCAATTTTGCCGTGAAGCACAAGGTGTTGCTCATTTTGGTGGCGCACCCCACCAAGTTGCGCCGCGAACCGGGAAGCAAACGCTGGCCTGTGCCCACGCTGTATGATATCAACGGCTCGGCGGCCTTTTTCAACAAGACGGATTATGGAATGGTGGTAGACCGTAACGATGAACTGGGGCAGGTGCTGGTGCGTGTGGCCAAGGTACGTTTCGACCATCTGGGCGGACCGGGAGATGCTTTTTTCGCCTTCAGCACTTACAACGGACGCTACACGCCTACCGAGGAGAGGACCTTGGATCATAATCCGCCCGAACCGAAGTGGGAGCATACCAATTTCCTGACAGAGAAGCTGAAGCCCGAACAGCAGGGCCTGGGGTTTAATGAGGGGGAATGAAGTAGTTGAATGTTGCTGTTCCTGAATAACTTGGGGATAGGAGAAGGGAGATGTCAAAACAAAAAGGACAACCCCGAAAAGTTACAGATAGTAATTATAACACGTGAAAGGATCGTATCAAGCTCTGTATGGAGTAATGATACGACCCTTTCTTTAGTCTTTTAGGATGCTCAAATTTCAGATTGTAAGTTCATGTTTTCAAAAACTGAGTTTTGACACTCGCCTTTTAGGTCTTGTAGTTACAGTCTGTAACTTCTCGGAGTAGTCATTTTATTTTGACATACCCCCTTTAAAAGTTGCTTACAAGTAGATCATGTTGCCGGCAGGCTTTACTGATTACTGGTCATTCCCCAATGATCACTGGTCATTCCTCATTAACCGCTAGCCATTAAAATCCTCTCCACCGTTCCCGTTTTATCTCCTCGCACTGCCGTCGCTGCCATGCGGGCATTATTTTCTCCAGCTCTTTCAGTTTCCATCCCTTCATAAAGCGTATCTCGTCCTTTTCCTGCTCCGTGCACAGGCTGATGCGCAGCAGTTCGGGGTAGAGCACCTGTATATGGAAAATCTTGGCTCTCCACAGCAGCATGGACATCTGCCAGGGGGTGAGGGCTTGGATGCGGTTCAGGGTGAGCAGCATTTCCAGATAATGACGGTAGAAGGCTTTGTCCACGGTCATGAGTTGGTTTATCAGATAGTTCATTTTTATTATTGTTAAATGAAAAGATTAGTTGAATGAAGGGTCAGGAAATCAAAGCGAAGGAAAGGAACGCTATCTTTGGAGAAATCATCCTTGAATACAGTATCTTTGAAGAAGCCTCTTTGAAAACAAACAGTTCTCATTGGAAACCCTATCTTTGGAGAAATCATCCTTGGATACAGTATCTTTGAAGAAACCTCTTTGAAAACGAACGGTTCTCATTGGAAACCCTATCTTTGGAGAAAGCCCCCTTGGATACGTTATCTTTGAAGAAACCTCTTTGAAAACGAACGGCTCTCATTGGAAACCCTATCTTTGGAGAAAGCTTCCCTTAAAAGCGGTATTCCTTTACAGCATCAAAACAAGGGCACGGCTTCACGGGATTCAAGTCATGATGCCCCACTATCAACGCTTTGGGGAACAGGAGGCGCAGCTCGCGCAACAGTGCCAGCATACTTCCCTTCTGCATCAGAGTACGCGTATCGGCAGGTGTGCAGTCCGCCGAGAGTCCTCCCTCATAGCAGATGCCGATAGAATGCCGGTTGTGGTTCTTGCAATGCGCTCCCACCTTTTCCAGAGGTCGTCCGCGGTGAATCTCTCCGTCACGGGTGATATAGAAATGATATCCTATGTCCGTGAAGCCCCGGTGGCGGATGTGGTCCCGGCGGCAAGTCTCAAAATCCAGCCTCCGCCCCTCAGGGGTGGCGGAGCAGTGGATAATAATCAGGGTGATGGTTCTCATGATCATCAGATACAGGCGTTCAGGCCGAGTGCGCCGGCAACGGCGGTGGCTACGGTGATAATTACTTTCAGAATCAGTGTCCAGGTGTTTTTCTTTGTTCTTGAACTCATTGGAATTTTGTTTTAGAGGTTGATAATAAGTGAATTGTAATGGAAGCCAAGGGCTGAATGTACCCCAATGAAAACGGCTTGTCACAGGGGCACATTCAGCCTTTTAGCGTCGTGCCTTTAGCGTTGTGCCTTGCTTCCGTCATACAGGAGTTCCGTCAGGCCTGTCCTCCGTTTTCCGGCTCCTTCGCCTCTCCGGTAAGATCCACACTGGTCTTTCCGGCTTTCAGCGCCTTCACCACCAGTCGGGCCGCCTTGCGCGTGGCCACCAGGTTGAACACGGCTTCCTCCTGCAAGTTCTGGAAACGTGTTCCGGCACTCCAGTTCACATTCAGCTTTCTGACGTGGATGGCAGGATTGTAGTCGGCAGCGCTTTCCGCTCCTATACTGTTGATGCTGATGGAGAAATCCCCCAAGTCGCCCAGCTGTATCTTCTGTCCTCCCAGAAGCTGTTCCCTCATGCAGTCCACCGCCATGGTGAGGATGGCCACGATGTCCGCGCGCTTGTACACACAGCCGTGGCTGGCGATGTGCTCGGCAAAGCGGTTGATGTCCATCACTTCCGAATACTGTGCACTGGCATAAGCCTTCTTGGCGGCATCCGCGTCCATCGGATTGCTACGCATAACGATACTGTAATTTACCATAGTCTGTTAAAATTAAAAGTTGATAATTGAGAATTAAGAAACACTGTTGCCGGGGAATGAAGCAAGTCAGACGTCAGTCACTGTCCATTAACCGTCAGCCACTGGTTGCCGACTGCTGAAAGAACCCTATCTTTCACGTGTAAGATCCTATATCTTACAGCTGTAAGATTATAGATCTTTCGCCTTCATCGTCCCGATATTACAAAGATACGATGTGCGGATTCCGGAAAGTTGATTCCGGTGGATTGTGGTTGATAACAGTTGATTCTAGTTGATTATTGTTGGAAAAACATTCTTTCTTCTCGTCCGTTTTTCGTACTTTTATGGAAGTAAATAAAAAGTATGGAATGTATGGAGAATTTTGAGATACGCACGTACGGCCGCACCGAACTGGCCCTGTGTTATTTCCCGGATTTGAATCCGCAGGTGGCTTACCGTAAGTTGCAGTATTGGATTGACTATTATCCTCACCTCAGGGAGAAACTGGAGAAGATGGGCAGTGGCTTGAGTTGCCGTACCTATATGCCGGCTCAGGTACAGCTGATTGTGGGGGCGATAGGGGAGCCTTGAAAGGGGATTGTGATGGAGTGCGGCCAGATAAAAAGAATAGCTTCCCCGATTGCGTAATCGATATGGCAAGTGAACGACCGGCTCCTGTTGACAGTCGCATTGAAAGATTGGCAAGGTTGATATATGTGAATGAAAATGACACGAATGACGCCAATCAGAGATATAAACCCAATTTGCGTCATTCGTGTCATTCACATTCTGGATAAAGAACGGAATAGAACCTCTATTCCCGTATTTCTCCCTTATGCACCAGCATTTTCACCAGTGTCCGTTTGGAACTGTGCGTGTCCGAAACCCATAGCACAGAGTCGTTTTGCGCATAGATGCGGGCAGGCTGGGAAAAAGCATATCCTTTTACAGTTTTTATTTTCTTGCTCCATTCGTTGGACTGGCGTTCGTATATGTTGATGGCATCATTGTCACCGGTAGCATACCAGCGGTCGCCGCACAACGCCAGTGTCTTGGGCTTGAAGCCGGGCGACAGGGAAAGGTCGTCCAGATCGATGGAAGCGTCGTTTGCCATATCATCGTTGACCAGTGCCGGATCGAGCACCCGTATTTTTTTCCCTTCATAATCCGTGAGCAGCAGATGCCCTTCCGCATCGGGCTGCATGGAATGGCTGGCAAAGCCGTTGTTGCCCGGACTGCCGTTGCCGGATGCCCGGCGGTAGCGGTTCACCTTCTGGTAATTTTCCGGGGTGGCATCCTCCTCTTTGTAAATGCTGACCATTCCGTTCTTGTCGCGTGCGAAAATCAGCCCGTCCTTTACCGTCATGGCCTGTGCCTGGAATACGGGGCCGCTCCATTGCCCGTTGCCTATGCAGGTGAGGTAGGACAGTTCCGGCAACCGGAATACATGGATGCGCGACTGGCGTTCGGCCACATACAGCCGGTTGCCCGACGGCACGATGGCTTCTATCTGACTTCCGAAACTCTTCTCCCCGCCGTCGTGCTGCCAGCTCTGCAAGGTTCCCAGCCGTTCACCTTTCTTTATACTGAACAGCAACAGGCTGCTGCCTGCCTTTCCGATGTTTGCGATGAAAAGGGTATCCCCCAGATGAGCGACGGTATAAGGGGTGAAATCCTCGGCCGTTTCCATACCCAGGGTTTCCGCATCAATCAGCTGCGCCGCCTCATACGAGTAATACCAGTAACTGTTATAATCCCCGTTTCCTTCTCCTTCCCCGTTTCCTCCGCCGGGAGCGGAGGGGTAGCCGCAGATTTCATCCAGGGTGACTTTGCTGCATTGTGCCGTCAGGACTCCGGACAGCACAATCAGGATATAAGCGTATATTTTCATGTTGTTCTTACTATATTATATAGGTATATATTTATTTCAGCTCACTCATGGGGATGGCGTAAACGCATGTCCCGTTTTTCACGCGGTCGGTGATGAACAGCGTGTGGCGGCGGATGCAGAACTTCTCAGGTGCTTGCAGGGTGATGCCGCCGATGGTGGTATGGTCCTTCATGATCTCTCCCGTCCGGGGATTGACCTCACAGAACTTTTCTGTGCCGTTGGAACTTACAAACAGCCTTCCTTCGTAGAAATCCAAGTCGTAGGGTACATTTTTATAAGCCAGTTGCCCGGTGCGTTTGGGTGAAACTCCTTCCCGTATCCCGTCAGGGGCGAACAGGTCTATGCGTTTGGCGGGATGGGTGGAGTAGAGCAGGCCGGTCTGTTCGTCCACCGCCATGCCGTAAGTGCCGTTTGTCTCGCCCAGATGTTCGGAACGTACATAAATCCGCGGAGTCACTCCGGACTGTATAGCCTGCTCTTCTACAAAGTTGACGTAGCGTTTGTCGTGTATCATGACCAGCCCTTTGTAGAGCAGCACATCGAAGGCATGTACGGTCTGCGTGGGCCCCGTTCCCCAGCTTCCATTGCCTATGCAGGTAAGGAACTGATGGCTCTTCGCATCAAAAATCTCGGTACGGCTTCCTTCGTGGGTGACATAAATCTTGTCGTGGGCACGGGTGACACCGTTCGGGCGGCCGCCGAATTTCCCGGTAACTTCTCCGTGCTTCCATTCCTTGATGCTTCCCAAGTGCTTCTTGCCGCCGCCGGCAAGGCCGAACACCTCTACGCTGTACTGGTTGTCTGCATCGTTCACGGCATACAGGGTATCTCCGTACACATATACATCCTTGGGGCGGAAGGTGGTTCCCGTAGCGCCGGGCAAGTCGGTATAATCCAGCTTGAACGCCACCGGCTCCCCGTCGTTTCCTCCCCGGTCGGTCTCTCCGCGCAGGGGAGACAGGCCGCCGTCCAGCGCATCGAGTTCCGGGTCTTCGATAATGTGTTTCGAAGCCACGTATATATCATCAAAATAACGGTTCCTGCTCCAGCGGGTGTGCAGGAAGCGGCGGGAATAGACGGGCAGCTCCTTGTCCAGCGACAGCGCCACATATACGTTGTTGCACAGGGTGATCCACCCCGGTCCCGTCTGTTCGTAAGTCATGTTTCCCGCATGGCCGTAGCCCACACAGTGGGCAAACTCGTGGAATATGGTTTCGGTGATGCTTTTGTCATCGGCATAGTGTTCCAGATAACACACTTCATGCATGCCGAAGGTGGTTCCTCCGCCCAGTCCCATCACGCCGGTGGTATAGCCGAAGGTCAGTCCGCGGTGGTTGAGCACGTTGGCCAGCAGGGCGGTCTTGTCTATTTCCGTCTTGTCATTGTTGCTGTGCAGCGGGCCGAACTCGTACAGGGCGGTCTTGAACCGTTCCGACGAGAACATATACGCCATGTTCAGCGCGATGGCCACCGCCTCACGCGTGTGCGAAGCCTTCATCTTGTACTTCCAGCTGTCCTGGGTGTCACTGTATCTGCCGAAGGCGATGTACCATTTGCAACGGATGGATTGCAGCCTTGCCCAGTACGGGTCGTCACACTCTACGGTGAAGGTCAGGTTTTCTTCCGTGAGGTAGGGGTTTGCCATGATCCGTATTTTCTTTCCGCTGCGGGTATAGGCGGTCAGGTCCTTGGTGGCGAACGGTATGTGTACCCGGAGTTGCTGGAAAGGCATGATCTTTTCCAGCGACATGAACTTGAATTCTTCCTCGTAACCGTCTATCCTGGCCCAGAAAGTCACGTTTTTCAAGGCTCTGGGACTATAGAAACGGAGTTGGAAACAGTGCTCGTCGTCCATTCCGAACTGAAGAGGCCGGCTGACGTAGAAGCTGCGCTGGCCGGAGTCGAAATAAACATCCTGGGATTCATTGTCATTCAGCAGGTAATACGTGTTGTCCGGGTTATAATCCGTTTCGGCCAGCCGGACGGGCAATTCGTTGTTTGCCACGTTTCCTTCTCCGGAAACCGGAAGTTCGTCCTCTTTGCAGCTGCCCAGCAGTAAAAGCATACCTGCTAAAATCAACAGGCTGGTGGAAAAAAGTTTTTTCATCGTCTGTCTTTATTAGAATTACATTTAAATTTGAAATAATCACTCTTTTGGAAAAGGGTTGCAAAAATAATTGTTTTGGATCAGACGGACAAAGAACCTGTATTTCATTTTGTATGAGTCCCTGTTTTTTATGTTCTTTTATTTTTCTGCCTCAAAAAAAATAAATCCTATATTGTTGCCCTGGGCTTTGTTCATAGGAAAATATGCTGTATTTTTGTTATCCGAAATAAAGATGAAGATATGGCACAACCTTTAGCAGAACGTTTGCGTCCGAAGACATTGGACGATTATATAGGTCAGAAACACCTGGTGGGGCCGGGGGCTGTCTTGCGCAAGATGATCGACGCGGGACGCATCTCCTCCTTTATCCTCTGGGGGCCTCCGGGGGTGGGGAAGACCACGCTGGCGCAGATCATAGCCAACAAGCTGGAAACTCCTTTTTATACACTGAGCGCGGTCACCTCCGGTGTGAAGGATGTGCGCGATGTGATAGAGAAGGCGAGAAGCAACCGTTTTTTCTCTCAGGCCAGCCCCATCCTGTTCATTGATGAAATCCACCGGTTCAGCAAGTCCCAGCAGGATTCCCTGTTGGGGGCGGTGGAGACGGGAGTGGTGACCCTGATAGGCGCCACCACCGAGAATCCCTCGTTCGAGGTGATCCGGCCCTTGCTCTCCCGCTGCCAGCTGTATGTGCTGAAATCATTGGAGAAGGAGGATTTGCTGGAACTGCTGCATAATGCCATCGCAAAGGACGTGATACTGAAAGAAAAGAAGATAGAGCTGAAGGAGACGGATGCCATGCTCCGCTTTTCGGGAGGCGATGCCCGCAAGCTGCTGAACATACTGGAGCTGGTGGTGGAGGCGGATGCGGATGCCGGCCCCGTGGTGATTACGGATGAGAAGGTGACCGAGCGTTTGCAGCAGAATCCGTTGGCGTATGACAAGGACGGGGAGATGCATTATGATATCATTTCCGCCTTTATCAAGTCCATCCGCGGAAGTGATCCGGACGGGGCGCTCTACTGGCTGGCGCGTATGGTGGAGGCCGGAGAGGACCCGGCTTTCATAGCCCGCAGACTAGTCATTTCGGCAGCCGAGGATATCGGTCTGGCCAATCCCAACGCATTGCTCCTGGCGAACGCTGCTTTTGATGCCGTGATGAAGATAGGATGGCCTGAGGGGCGTATCCCGCTGGCGGAAGCTACGGTGTATCTGGCCACCAGCCCTAAGAGCAACTCGGCATACGAGGGGATCAACAGTGCCCTGGAACTGGTGCGGCAGACGGGCAACCTGCCTGTTCCCTTGCATCTGCGCAACGCACCCACCAAGCTGATGAAACAGTTGGGCTATGGCAAGGATTACAAGTATGCACATGCCTATCAGGGCAATTTCGTGCAGCAGCAGTTCCTGCCGGACGAGGTGAAGGACAGCCGCATCTGGCATCCGCAGAACAATGCGCAGGAAGCGAAGATAAAGGAACGGATGCAGAGCCTCTGGGGGGAACGGTTCAAGGAATGAAAATGAATTGCATTGATCCTGTGCTATAAAATTAAAAATTGGAACGCAAATGACATAAATCCAACCTTCCGGCCGGTTTATATCCATGCTGTGCAGCTGTTAATTTGCGTCATTCGCGTTCCAATCTAACCGAATAAATGAACAAAATATGAAATTTAACTTTTGAGCATATGAAAATAGTAGTTTTAGACGGTTACGGATTGAATCCCGGTGATTTGTCATGGGAGGAGATGCGGGCGTTGGGCGAGCTGACGGTGTACGACCGCACAGCCCCTGCCGAGTTATTGGAGCGTTCTGCCGGAGCGGAAGTGCTGATTACAAATAAAACGGTGATTACGGCGGAGGATATGGCCGCTCTGCCTGCCTTGAAATACATCGGCGTGCTGGCTACGGGATATAATATTGTGGACATCCAGGCTGCGAAAGCGCGGGGCATCATTGTCACCAACATACCTGCCTACAGCACCGCTTCCGTTGCCCAGATGGTCTTTGCGCATATACTGAACATCACCCAGCGTGTAGGCCATTATGCCTATGCCAACCGTCACGGGCGTTGGGCGAACAATCCCGACTTCTGCTACTGGGATACCGACCTGGTGGAGCTGGACGGGAAGAAACTGGGAATCATCGGCTTGGGAAACACCGGACAGGCGACGGCGCGCATCGCTGCCGCTTTCGGAATGCAGGTATGCGCCTATACTTCCAAGCCGCAGTCACAACTTCCCGGAGGAATCCGGAAAATGGAGCTGGATGAGCTGTTCCGCGAATGTGACGTGGTGAGCCTGCACTGCCCCCTTACACCCGATACCAAAGAGCTGGTCAATGCCGCCCGCCTGGCCCTTATGAAACCGACGGCCATTCTGATAAATACCGGCCGCGGTCCCTTGGTGAACGAGAAAGACCTGGCCGACGCACTGAACAAGGGTGTGATAGCGGCTGCCGGACTGGACGTGCTTTCTTCCGAGCCTCCCCAATATACCAACCCCCTGCTGACGGCGAAGAACTGCTTCATTACGCCGCATATCGCCTGGGCCACGAAAGAAGCCCGTGTCCGGCTGATGCGGATTGCGGTGGGGAACTTGAAAGGATTCATCAAGGGTGAGATTGTAAACAATGTGGCGGAATGAGAACAAAGGAAAAAGACGGAAAGAAAAGAAGGAGGTAAGAAAAATGGAAGAAGACAAGAATACGTTGGATTTGCATACGGAAGTTAGGGAAGAGGACAGGGTGGCAAAGGCCGTTGCCTTGTTCAAGGAAGGATATAACTGCTCCCAGTCCGTAGTGACGGCTTTTGCCGATCTGTATGGCTTCACCCGTGAACAGGCCCTGCACATGTCCGCCTCTTTCGGCGGCGGCATAGGGCGGATGCGTGAAACCTGCGGTGCTGCTTGCGGCATGTTCCTGCTGGCCGGGCTGGAGAAGTGCGCCATCGAGGGGAAAGACCGTGAGAGCAAGGCGGCGAATTACGCTCTGGTGCAGGAACTGGCCGAAGAATTCAAGAAGCGGAACGGCGCCCTGCGGTGTGCCGATTTGCTGGGATTGTCCGGAAAAGAGCCGGTAGTATCCACACCGGAAGCAAGGACGGAACGGTATTACGCCAAGCGTCCTTGTGCAAGAATGGTGGAGGAAGCGGCCCGGATTTGGAGCGAACACCTCGAAAAACAAAAAAAATAGGTTGAAAAATCGCTTTTTCTTATAGAAATACAAACTTTTTCGATGCAAAAGTGTTGAATAACATAATTTTGTGTATCTTTGCAAGCGATAAGAAACACAAACATTCACATCGGAATGTGTGGGTGCGGTTAACGTTTAACTAAAAGCAAATTGAAAATGTTGAAAGAAAAAGCAGGTGCTTTGGCCGGACAAATCTGGGAAGCATTGAATGGAACTGAAGGTTTGACACAAAAACAAATCAAGAAAGCAACCAAACTGAAAGCTGACAAGGATTTCTTCCTGGGGCTGGGCTGGCTGCTGAGAGAAGATAAGGTCGTTACTTCTGAAGTGGAAGGCGAGATCTTTGTAAAATTGGTGTAAGAAGAAGATTTTAAACTCATAAAAAAATGCGTTGGCACATCGTTTGGTATGTTGTCAACGCATTTTTTTTGTATTATAGTAATAATATGAATCATCTTTTTGAATAGTATTCATATTATTACTATATTTGCAGGGTAATTAAGTCCAAAACGTTATGAGTTACAAATCAGTGAAAGACGTTGTAACGATGTTGCTGGAAAACGGTTTTGTATTGAAGAGTCAGAAGGGTAGCCACATGAAATTTGAGAAGGATGGCATGATTGTTATCGTACCGGATCACAACAGCAAAGGCGTTGAGAAAGGCACTTATTACAGCATTTTGAGACAAGCGGGGCTAAAGTAGCCCCCCTTGTTCTCTTGATATTTTAGGACAGGAGGCAATATGAAAACAGTGGAAGTGATTGTAGAACACGCAGGAAAGAACTTGAGTGCTTATATCGAAGGTGCTCCCGTTATTACCGTAGGCAATGACATGAAGGAGATTGAGGATAACATGAAGGAGGCAATAGAGTTGTATCTGGAAGATAATCCGAATCCTTGTGAAGTCTTGTCGGGAGAGTTTGAATTGAAATTTAAGATAGATGCCGCTACTTTTATCAACTATTATAGCAGCATCTTCACCAAGGCTGCTTTGAGCCGGATTACCGGAATCAATGAACGCCAGTTGTGGCATTATGCAGCCGGAGTGCATAAACCTCGCAGGCGGCAGTTGGAAAAGATCCAGAAAGGCATACAGTCTTTGAGCAGGGAATTGTCTGCTATAAATTTATTGTAGTCTTTAAAATCTTGTTCTTTTTGCGTATCTTTGCGCCCGAAAAGCAAGAAACTTGTTTGTTTTTAAATAGATAGCTGTTAAAGATGAAGAATATCCGTAATTTTTGCATTATAGCACATATAGACCACGGGAAAT
>ENA-UAPA01000822-UAPA01000822.1-human-gut-metagenome-genome-assembly--contig:-NODE-822-length-15040-cov-5.218418_pt1 | contig 15040 bp, 8 predicted proteins | sample MGYA00243476_ERZ654569 | MGnify/ENA primary metagenome ERZ654569 (study PRJEB26926, sample SAMN06164726) | human gut metagenome | biome: ENVO:00009003; feature: ENVO:2100002; material: ENVO:00002003... | reverse complement strand
CAATAGACACGACGCAAAAAGTAATCTTTGAAACAGAGATAGACGATGACGAAACAACGACAAAACGAACCATAGCGAAAACTCCCGATGATATATGTTTCAACTGGGAAGATGCCGATTGCATCATTCGCCCTTTGCCCCACAGCTCACACCTTGTATCCATCACCCCACGGAAAAGCGGGAAAAACTATTGGATGGAGTGCAACGATAACTTCAGGCAATGCTTCATCCACCTACCGGCCTGCAGGACAGAAACACCGGCTCCGGAAAACGAAACGAACTTCGTACTGAACAACTTCTTGATGATGCTCTATGCCTTCAATGCCGCCCGCCACCATACACTGCTGATGCATGCCTCGGTTGTCGCTACTGAAACAGGCAAAGGCTACCTCTTCTTAGGGAAAAGCGGCACGGGCAAAAGTACGCACACCGGGCTCTGGCTGCAACAGTTCTCGGACTGCCATCTACTGAACGATGACAATCCGATAGTACATGTGGACAGCCTCGGCAAGCAAGCCACTGTTTTCGGTTCTCCGTGGAGCGGAAAGACACCTTGCTATCGGAAAGAATCCATGACCGTAGGCGCCTTCGTCCGCTTGGAACAAGCACCGCAGAATGAAATAGAGCAAGAGAGAGCAGCACATGCTTTCGCCACCCTCCTCCCCTCCTGCTCTTGCCTAAAGCAGAACAAGGAAATCTATAACGCCATTGTCGCCACTGTGACGGAACTTGCCACGCTGGCACCCGTCTATCATCTGAAATGCCTACCCGACCGTGAAGCGACGGAACTTTGCAGAAAGACGGTAGAAGGATAAGTTATGAATGATGAACTGAACAGCCGATGAAGAAAAGCATTCCCAACGAGATATTGCTTCCCGAAGTGGCGCGTCTCATCAAAGAGGGACATACAGTAACCATCACCGTGCGGGGCAACAGCATGAATCCTTTCTTAGTGGACCGCCGTGACCGGGTGACACTGGGCGATTTCACCACAGAACAGCTGCAACCGGGCGTCACCGTACTGGCACGCGACCTGACGGAACGCATCGTCTTTCACCGCATCATCCGTCGGAACGGAGACATACTCATCCTGCAAGGCGACGGCAACCTCGCCCAGACCGAAGAAACCGACATCGGACGGGTAATGGGCGTCATGACCGAAGCCATGCGAAAAGACAAACGGTACACCGCCGACGGCAAAGTCTGGAAGCTCTACTCCTACTGGTGGATGAAGCTAAACCCCGCTCGCCGCTGGCTGCTCGCCCTGTTCAGAAGAATATAAAACAAAATAACCATGAAAATCAAACAAGGATTTATCCTGCACCGGATAGGCGATGACTACATCATCATGCAAGACGGCTCGTCGAACGTGGACTTCAGCAAAGTCATCAGCCTGAACCAAACTTCCGCCATGCTTTGGCAAGAGATAGAAAACAAAGAGTTCGATACAGACAGCGTGACAGAAGCCCTGACCAGCCGCTATGATGTAGATAACGAATCGGCCCGTCGCGATGCGCAGAAGTTTATCGACTCCCTTGACCGCGAAGGAATCATAGAATAAGGACGGATATGCAACACGCTTTCTTTTCATTGGTACGCTCCGGCCTGTGGGGCACTCCGGCAGACCGACAACTCTTCCGGTCGGTCTCGCCGGACGACTGGGAAACCGTGTACCGCATGGCAAACTCACAAGCCCTGCTTGCACTGACTTTTGACGGCATAAGCAGTCTGCCGGCCGAACTGCGCCCTCCACGCGTCCTCTATCTGAAATGGGCTGCCCGGACTGCACAGATAGAACAAGCCAACAAACGCCTCAACCAGCTTCTGCCCGAACTCAATACCCTTTACCGGGAAGCCGGGCTGCATCCCGTACTGCTGAAAGGGCAAGGCATCGGCACCAACTACCGCACTCCCTTGCACCGGCAATGCGGAGACATCGACATCTATTTAGGAAAACAAGGGCAACCCATAGCCAATCGCCTCCTGCTGCAACAAGGCGCCATAGTCGAGGGAGAAGCGTCCGACAAGCATGCCAGCTACAGTTTGAAAGGAGTACACATCGAGAACCACCGCATCATCCTCCGGCTGAACAGTCCGCTTGCCAACCGGTACTTTCAGCAGATTATCAGAAAATGGTACCCGCAGGAAACAGACTATGCCCTATTCTCCGAAACCGGGAAAGAGGACTCGAAGGCCGTCAGTATCGCCATACCTCCGGCCAGCTTCAATGCACTTTATATCTTCCTGCATGCCTTTGTACATTTCCTGAACAGCGGAATCGGCCTGCGCCAGCTATGCGACTGGACTTGTCTGCTTGCCAATCGCCACAAAGAAATAGATGCCACCACCCTGCTTCGCCAGTTGCAGGACCTCGGACTATTGCATGCCGCACAAGCATTCGGCTACATTGCCGTCACCCGACTGGGATTGCCCGCCAACCGGCTTCCTTTCCCCTTGGAAGGCACCAAGCAGATAGGAGAACAATTATTGGAAGACATCCTGTCTACCGGTAACTTCGGGCAACATGATAACCGCATCAAGCCACGCCCCAAAGGATATTGGGCAGGAAAGTGGTACACCTTCTGCCGCGCCACCCGACGCTGCAACGAACTGCGTCAATTTGCACCGTACGAAGCACTCTGGTATCCCGTGACTCTGATAGGGGGAACGATAGCTATACAAATAAACCGATCAAAAGGAGTAAAAGACAAGAAAGCAAGGACAAAGAAATAAAAGAACCCGGAAAATAAAAGGAATGAAAAAGCAACAGAAGGACAAAAAAGTGAAAAAGGACAGACGTGAAAAACTTAGGTATATTCGAGAGGTATCTGCCGAACAACGCGGACGTATCCTGCTAAGTTGCCTCACCGGCATTCTGGGCGTGGCCTTTGCCCTAGCCTTTATCTATGCAACCAAACGGGTGATAGACACCGCTACCGGAATAACAGACGACAACCTGACGCATATCGCCGTTCTCACCGTTGTCCTGCTGACTGCCCAATTACTGTGCGGAGCTGCTGACACTTGGATAAGTACCCGTATGCAGATAGAGACGGGCAACGCCCTTCGCCACCGCCTCTTCTCGCGCTTACTGCAAAGCCGCTGGAACGAATTGGAGCGTTTCCATACCGGAGACGTAGTGAACCGGGTAGAACAAGACACCACCGCCATCGTCACATTGCTCACCTCTTCTGTCCCGGCATTCATCGTCACGAGTATACAACTGCTGGCAGCCTTTCTATTCTTCTACTTTTTAGACCCTTCACTGCCATGGCTGATTGTTGCCATCCTGCCCGTCTTTCTATCAGGCAGCCGTTTCTATATGCGACGAATGAAACGCTATACACATGATATTCGGAACAGTGACGGTCGCATCCAGTCCGTCATACAAGAGAGCCTGCAACATCGCATAGTGATTAAAACATTGGAACAAGGCGAACGGCATCTGGACAAACTCGATGACTTGCAAGACATGCTCCACAGCCAAGTCATGGGACGTACCCGTTTCTCGCTTTCTGCCCACATGTTAGTGGCCCTTGCCTTTTCCGGCGGATACCTCACGGCTTTTCTTTGGGGAGCCGTTCACCTCAGCGCAGGCTGTATCACCTTCGGAACGATGACCGCCTTTTTGCAATTGGTAGGAAAAGTCCAGCGTCCCGTGTTCGACCTCTCACGCCTGATACCTTCCGTAGTCAATGCCCTTACCGCCATAGACCGGCTATTGGAATTGGAAAGACTGCCGGCAGAAGCGGATGGTGACAGCATATTCCTCGCCTCTACCCCGGAACTGGAACTGAAAGACGTGACTTTTCGCTACACTCCCGATGACCGTCCGGTATTCAGCCGCTTCTCCTGCCGTTTCCCCGCCGGTAGCTGCATAGCTATAGTCGGAGAAACAGGAAAAGGAAAGACAACGCTCATCCGGCTATTGTTGGCACTGGCAACGCCACAAGAGGGACAGATACTCTTGATACCCGCCAAACATCCACTTGAAACCAGTCATACCGTCTCTCCGCAAACCCGCAAGAACTTCGTATATGTCCCGCAAGGCAATACCCTTTTCAGCGGAACTATCCGTGACAACCTGCTGATGGGAAACCCACAAGCTTCTCAAGAAGCCATATATCAAGCCCTGCAAACCGCCACCGCCGACTTCGTCTTCCACCTTCCCGACGGCGTAGACTCCCCACTCAGCGAACGAGGTGGTGGACTCAGTGAAGGACAAGCCCAACGCATCGCCATTGCCCGCGCTCTGCTACGCCCCGGAAACATTCTTCTTTTAGATGAAGCCACTTCTGCCCTCGACCCCGACACGGAACGGCTGTTAATAAAAAACCTGCGCAGAGACTGCGCAGGCAAAACATGTATCTTCGTCACCCACCATCCGGCAGTAGCGGAGGCATGCGAATCTATTGTCCGATTATAATCAGAGAATAAGCCCCAACGGGTATCTGCCTTTGGTTAACAAACTCAGAACAGCTTCGCAGGATACTCGCCCGCATCCACCAAAGCCTGAATCTTGTCGACTACACTCTGACGGTCTTCGGGATAAGTCACACCGAACCACTTGCTGGTTGTATCAAGCACTTCGCAGGTAGCAGTGCCATCGTTAATCAGCTTATCCACCATCAGCGGGATGAAGAATTCGCTTTTCAGGTTCTCCATATTCTTCGGGTCGCTCAAGAAACTCTTGAAAAACTCTGCACTGTAAGCAAAATAATCGGGAGTGAAACCCCAGAAGTTCATGCTGACCGGAGTCGTCTCGGGAGTGGCAGTCCATTCACCGTTATCGTCGATGTACTTCACCTCACCGTCCATGCGCTGAATCTTGGTACGTTCCACTACGGAAGTCAGCAGGTTGTTCGCATCCGTTCCACACAATCCACGGGATACGGTACCGCTCTCGCTCAACGTATTGCCGATGCGGAAGCCTACCATGGAATATACGTTTTTGGAGCCTTCGGGAAGGGCTGCAAGGAATTTGCCCATTACCTGGAAGGAGTCACGACCGTAGAAATCGTCGCAATTGATAACAGCAAACGGTTCCTTTATTACATCGGCACCCATCATTACAGCATGGTTGGTTCCCCAAGGTTTGGTACGGTCGGCCGGACACGTAAATCCTTCGGGAAGTGCATCCAGTTCCTGGAACACCAATTCGCACGGGATATGACCTTCGTATTTGGATATGATTTTATCGCGGAAGTCTTGTTCAAAATCTTTACGGATAACAAAAACGAGCTTACCGAATCCGGCCTTGATAGCATCGTAAATAGAATAATCCATAATAGTTTCGCCATTAGGCCCCAGTCCGTCCAATTGCTTCAGGCCACCATAGCGGCTGCCCATGCCGGCTGCCAATAAGAATAAAGTTGGTTTCATATTAGTTATTATTTAAAAAGGTTAGTGTATCACAGTTGATAACGGTTGCAAATGTACAAAAATTTATGGCTGACAGAAGGGAGTTTTAGTTCATTCTTTACCACTATCCGTTCAAAAACGTACATTTAGAACGGATAACCGATGGCAAAATGCAGTGCCATACTATCCTTGAACTTAGGAATATTGTAATATCCCGACTTTCCGGTATCATACGGGTCGTGAAGCCCGATACCCAAATCCAGACGGAAAACAAGGAAGTCCAGGTCATAGCGTAAGCCGAATCCCGTACCCAAAGCAATCTGTTTCGGGAAATTCTTCAAGGTGAACTCACCGTTCGGGCGATTTTCGTCCTTACGCATCAGCCATACATTGCCGGCATCCAGAAACACCGCTCCATGCAAGTCGGCAATCATACGGAAGCGATACTCGATATTGGCTTCTATGCGAATATCACCCACGTGGTTGATATAGGTATATTTCCTATCCGTCTCGGGAGGATAGCCGCCCGGACCTATACTGCGTGCAGAAAAGGCGCGCACACTGTTGGCACCGCCGATATAGAACTGTTCCGTATAAGGTGCGGTCGTAGCGTTGCCATACGACCATATCACCCCTCCGGCAATACGCGAGGCTATCATCTGGTTCTTGTCTATCCGGTAATGGTACCTGAATTCCGAGTTCAGCTTCAAGAACTGTGCAAAAGGTACCCCGAAAAGCTTCTTTCCTTCCTCACTGAACGGCTTGCCGAAAATACGGTAGACGGCAGAAGTCAGGTTACCGGCCGACGCAACGGTGGTCTGCCACCAGATGGGGTTACGCTTGCCGCGCACGGAAGCGTTGTCATAAGTATAGGTGTACTCCATGGCAGGAATGAACTGGTCGCGCAAACTAACGTAGAGTGCCGGATTCTCGGCACGCAACGTATCGAAAGCGGCAGTAGGATTGCGCAGTACATTGAATGTCAACCGGAAAGGAGTTATACTGTGCCTGGAAGTCGATTTGGGCTGGAAGTCATAAGTGACATTACCGCCAAAAGCCAACAGCTTATAATACTTGGCACGGTTCATCTGGTCGGCATATAAACGGAAAGTCGTTGTAGCCGGGAAGTCATACTCACGGTCGCCCATCCTAGGAAACACCACGCGCGGAAAGATAAGCGAAGTGGAGATACCCAGTTCATAACTGTTCATCAAGGAAGAACTTGCCTTGCCCGTCTGCCATTCGTACGAACCGTTCAACTTCACATTCCAGCTTTCACCGCCACCGAAGACATTGTTCTTCGTCACCGTAAAAGCGGCACCCGGTCCCGTCTGGTTATTGCTCTTCATGGTGACATTAAAATCCAACTCCGCATCGTAGGGTTTATCGAGCGCGGCAATGACCCTCACATCCAATGTATCAGACACAAACGCCGTATCACGCGGTATATACTGCATCTCCGCATAACGGAAAATACCGACGCTTGCCAGACGCTCCTGAATACGGGTCTGACGGTACAAACTATACAAACTCTGCATAGAACGCTGGCGGGCAATACCTGCGCTGTCCTGTATCTGACGTTTCCGCCGATAACCTTGATAGTTCAACCAACGGTAAAGCATGTTGGGACGTACCGGAGGTTTGTTGTAGTAATGTATGGTCAAGCCTTTGTAATCCATGCTGTCATTGGGTTCCTGCCCCTGCTTTCCAAGAAGATAGACGGATTTACGCCCCACACGGAACTGCTTCTCGGCTACCTTTGGCATACCGGGAACGGGAATCAAGCGCATCTGGACATGCCCATTGGGAACCATCATGGTATCGGCCTGATAGGTTAGGTAGTCGGGACGGAAATAATAACAGCCCACATTACGCAGCAGGGTACTGATACGGGTACGCTCCCCATCCAAATCAGCCACATTGAATTGTTCTCCCGAACTGATAAGGGAACGTCGGCGTCCCAGCTCCATAATGCGAGTGGTACGCTCGCTGAAACCACGATAATATACCGTATCTATAAAGTAGGGGTTACGCATGTTCACCGTATATTGCAACTTTGCCTTCAGCGAGTCCTTCGGGTCGATAAATGTCTTGTAGCTGACGCTTCCGTTGAAATAGCCATAATCGCGCAGCAAGTTAACCGCCGCCTTCTGGCGTATATCGGGATTCACCGTAGACATAAGCACCGGAGTGGCGGCAAATTTATTGAATATCCACTTTCCGAATCCCTTCTCATACTTCTGGAAACCATTGTAAATCCACAGTCCGAAAGGAAAGGGATAGCGGATAGTAGAGCTTCCCAGCAACGAATTGTTCGGTGCCGTAGCAAGGGCGGCTTCCACCTCTTCCATAGCAATCTCACCAACAGACGTTTCACTGCGGTTCAATACAATCATCGGCTTTTGGCCGGTATAGAGTATCTCCCCCTCGGGCAAGTGCTTCGTGGTGGAGCAACCTGCCAGAAATATCAATCCTGCAATATATAATATCAGTCGTTTCATATCACATTCCTACTTTTTCATATCGCTGTTTTCAGCCTCCGGTTTTATCTTTTTCTTCCTGAAGATGAAGAGTTCACTCAATCGGTCCATCTTCCGGCGCAGCACAAGGCCGACACCCGTTTCGGTTATCTCACCGTCGAGTATGCTTTCGTAGTTTTTATTATGGAATACACGGACATATCGAGTACCCGACGCATCAAGACGGTATTCCAGCGATATATTGTCAATGAATGATTCCGCATCGTTCGTGGCATTGGCCCCGGTGGACACTTTTCCACCGATGACTATCTGTACACGGTCGTTGAAGAAACGCTGGGAATAACGGAAACTGAAGTCTTTTTGCGTGTCGCCCGTTTCAGCAGAGGTACGGTCTTCCACACCTACACTGATATTGGCACCTTTTATACCTCCCGCCAAGGAGTTTATCTGGCTCTGAAGCACTGAGTTCAAGGCGGCTCCCATTGACAAACCTCCTCCTTTGGCACCACTGTTCAAGTAAATACCCGTGGCAAGCATGGCAATGGCCTGCTTGCTACGCTCTTCTGCACCCATTGCCTGCAGCTCATTCTCTACTGCGGCATCTTCGGGCGCCGAAATATCGAATATCAAATCGGGAGCGTCAAGCCTGTTCTTGATGGAAATGGAAACATCGAAGTTCACCATGCGCGAACCGTCCCCGTCACCATCGGCCACAGAAGCACGCATACGTTCCGTAGCCTTTAGGCTCAGCGTAGGATTCATAATATTCCCCCGCCAATCCACATAACTGCCGGGATTGAACTGGAACTCCTTCAACGGGATGATAGGCAGCGAATATTTCATGACGCCACCCGAAAGGGTATAGCGTCCGGTAAGGCTCATATCCCCTTGGGGAGTATACTGCATATTCAAATCACCGCCACCTTCCAGTTCGATGTATTTGCTGCGGTCGGGACTCAAGTCGGCACGAAGACGGACAGCATCGTCAATATGGACGGACATATACATTTCCAATCCTCCCAAAGACATGGCAGGAACCTCATCCGCTTTTACCGACGTCGTATCGGTGAACGAGGTAAAGGTAACCAGCCCGCTGAGACGGTCTTCCACCGTTAAAGGGGAATCGGTCAACACGTAGGTTACGTTGGTATTGCCCAGCAAATTCATGTTTCCACGCATCGTGAGCCCGTCAAGCGGCCCCTTCACCGTGGCATGCAAGTCGACGAACACCTTTCCATACACCAGACTTTCGCGAGTACGCGGTGCATCCAGCAACGTATAGTTCTCTGCCAGCAGATTGAGGTTGGCAGTAGGACGCTCCATATTCCGGAAATCAACCTTACCGTCAATCGTAAACGGATTCTTGCTGGTGGTATAAATGGCAAACTTATCAAATATCAACTGATTGTCCTTTATCTGTACCGGACGGTTGTCGAACCAGTAACGTGCTCCCGCCTGGCGTGCATAGACAGACACACTGTCCAAAACAATATCACCATGCATCTGAGGCTTGTCCAGCGAACCGTAAATATAAAGCCCTCCATCAATATCTCCGGTAAAGGCCACCATTTGGTCAGGGATGAATGCATTGGCCATCTTCAATGGGAAATGCTCGAAACGGGTGGACACTTCCAGAGTATCCTTTCCGTTTTTCTGCGTCAAGATACCGTCGGCGGTCATCACTTCTTCGTTATCATGTGTAAAATAGGTATTCAAATAGTGCGTATTCTTGTCGCCCGGCAACCAGGTAGCCCCCAAGCCGATATCTCCAACCGGTTGGCGTTCGTAGGTCAGTTTCTCTACATTGGCTTCGGCGGACACCTGCAGGGAAGTGGCAGTCTGTATATAATTTGCTTCGGCGGAGAACAATCCCGTAAGCCGGGGCATATAAGGAAGTACCTCCGTAAGTTCATCCAGGCGCAATCGGCTCAGTTCTACGTTTATATTCTGCAAGGAAAGGGTATCATTCTTGTCGGATTGCATACGGAAACACAGACCATCGTCGCTGTCCATATCAATATTGGCATAGACGCGCATATTCTTATGCAGATAAATCCAGTTACTATTGTCCGCAAAGTGGAATTTACGGAAAGCGATAATCGGCTCGGCAGGAATAAGGTTCAGCAGCACACCATTACCGCGACCGTGTCCTTCGGTCAACGGACGGGCATTAATACCGAATAGAACACCGGTCTGCCCTTTTCCATTCACATAATCCACAGTCAGTTCCGCATCTTCATTACGGACTTCACCCGTCAGTGTGCTACGGAACACAAACTGCGGGTTCTTGGGACCGTTTATGACACCACCTTGCAACTTCATGCGGGCAGTATCCTGCTTCACTGTAAAAAATATCGTATCGAGCTGCAAGGAGTCCATGCGCAATCCGTGAACAGCTGTACGTCCATTGATGCCGACTTGCGGAGTAAATCCGAAGCTCAGTTTGAAATCATTATAGGAAATACCCTTTGCAGCCAGGAAATAGCTGACGGGATTCTGGTTACCGGCTTCCAGATGCATGCCCGCTGAAGGAAGGACTTGGCGCAAAGCGGCATGGTCCAAACGCCGTTCATCAATCTGCTTTGTCAGGATAGAGACAAATTTATCCGACTGTTCCATCAACCTCTTCAACGTGCTGTGAGCGCGGAAACGCAGATTCAAGTCACCGGCATCAAGCCTCAACTTGAGAGAATCATGACGTGCCTCCGCTCCCATTGTAAAGGCAAACGGGTGTTTCAATGGTCGGGGCACCAAACCCAGCTTATGCAGATTCACCTCTTCCACATTTAAATCCAAAGCGCCATCCAGATAGCTGCGGTCAAGACGCATATCCGCATTTCCCTGCATCTTGAGAAGGACATTATCGCTGGCAAGACGGACGGTAGCAACGGATGACTTGAGTCCGGCATGCACATCTACACCGGAAATGTCCCAATGGCCATACTGTAGTTTTTCCAAGGAGGCATTCAAAGCGGCCACAGTTTTTCGTGATGCCACATCCACCCCTTGCCCCTTAGCGGACATCTTTGCCGTAAGAGTATAGATAGAGTCCTTGGGCAGGAAGTGATGCACCTGCAAGTTGTTGATGGCAAGGTCGGCATGGTAGGCTTCCGTAGCAAGATTATAGGCGGCGTCCAAATTCAAGGCGCCTTCCTTCTCCTTCAGTTTCAGGGCGGCAGTGCACTGCGCCCCCTCCATACCGAGACGTGCCGCAAGGTGCATACTGTCCGGCACAATGATGGAGCCATCGGGAGCAATGTCAGCTAGTCCGGTCAGGAAGTTCAAGTTCTGCGTATGCATTTCGAAGTCCATGCTTCCATTGCGTTTCACACTGTCGGTCAAGCTCCAGAATTCTCCTCCCCCACTCAACGAAAAGGCTCCGGGCAGCTCAGCCGTAAAACGGGAAATCTGCATCTGCTTCAGGTTTCCTTCCGTACCTGCATGAATCACCAACGGACGGAACGGATAGGCTTCCTTGAAAGCTTCCGGCAAGCCACCGGCAAAAAGCAGTACATCCTGTTTGCCGATACGGGCATTGAAACGGGCTGTCAGACGGCCGGTGGTAGGTATATTTATCAGTTCCCAGTAAGTCTGTGCCGTAAAGTTCATCTCACTATGAGGTGTCAGCAACTTCAAAGAAGGGATACGGATAACGGTAGAATCGGCAAACAACCGCCCGGTCAGGGAAGTTACACTCAAACCGGAACGCTCATACATGGAAAATTCCCGGATAACGGCATTCATATCTCTACCGTAGTACATCACAGAATCAATGCCCATACGAATGTCGCGAAGAGCAATGTGCGAGGGGTCGAAGCCTATCGCACTCCCCGGGCCGCCGGTATCATAATTGACAGAAGTTCCAGTCAGCAGGAATTTTCTCCAGCCATAGAACTGGTGTTTCAGGTCGGCAGCAGCGTCCGCAATCTCAGCATCTCCTATATGGGCTTTCAGCCCCATGGAGTCCAATGGCATCTGTAAATCGACCGAGACGTTCTTCAACTTCAGAGTATGGAGTGTGACTTTCCAGTTTAACGCAGTGTCAGTAGTGTCTTTGGGAGTCTCAGTGGTATCTGCAAGCATCACCTGCACATGGGTATCGCTCAATTCTATATTATTGAGGATGGCATCTTCTTTTGTAAGGTCTATGCCATGGCTTTCGAAAAAGAAATGCCCCAGTACTCCTTTGATGCACATACCTTCCATTAAATTGGAGGAGTTGACAGCAACTTGTTTCAAGGTAATGTCATCCACCTCCACTTTCCCTTTGAGTAAAGGCCATGCCTGTACCCGTACGTTCAAACTTCCAAGATTCAGCAAGGTATCGGGATGCTGCACATCAACAGCACTGTCGGCAGGCTGTACCACCAATACACCGCGGACCAACAAATTCAAAGGAAAGCGAAGGTCAATCCGCTCCACGGATATGTCCATACCCGTAGCACCTGATGCAATTGCCGTAGCCTGCTTCCGTATCAAATTCTGTACGGGAGGCACATAAAGCAATATCATCAATATTATAAACAGTATAATAGGAGTAAGCAGCACCCACAGTGCTATTCTCAACCATTTTCTTCTCATCGGAACGTCAATCTTTCATCGTATTTAAAAGTCCTACAAAGTAAACAATTTCTTTCGACATTTGGTTCCCGATAGAGAAAAATCATGTATTCTTCTCTGTTCCCCCATTACGGAAAAGCTGTTGCCTGAGTAATGACATCCTCTATCAAAACGAGGGCGGCAAGGGCGTGTTCTTTCAACTCTCCGGTAAAAGGCACTCCATGAGAAGTTTCCAACAGTTTCAGCAATGCAACCAGTTCCGCTGCTCCAATTAAAGTAAAGAGGGGAATCATTTTGTGGGAGACAGCAGCCATCTCGTCCACATCCTCATTCTCCACAGCCTTCTGCAAACGCTCCGCATTGAGGCGGGTTTCAGCCACAAAACTTTCCAGAATGGACTTTGCCGCCTCGGGGTCATCGACCGAAAAAGCAGTGAGCGAAGAGAATTTATACCCCGGGCAAGCCGAAGTTTCCGAAACTTCCGTAACCTCCATCCCTTTGTCCTCCATATTCAATTCATGTAGCAATTCACTGACGGTAAACGGTTTATGCAGGCATCCGGCAAATCCATGCACCGTAAATTCCTCACGCTGCATGTCACTGCGGGCAGTGACAGCAATCACCGGAACAGACTGTGCCTGCGGTATGTTCGAAGCACGAAGCAGTTTCAGTAAATCAAAACCATTAATAGCAGGCATCTGCACATCAGTAAGCAGAACATCAAAGGTTGCAGTGCGCAAGGCATCCAGCAGTTCATCCAGTTGTAAACAAGAGACAGAATTTATACCACTCTGCTGAAGCATGGCGGCAGTAAGGGTAAGCTGAATACGGTCATCATCGATAAGGAGGACATTCTTCAGTGAAGAATGAGGAACGGGGAATGAAGAATTGCCATTCGGCGTGGCAGCACATCCCGATTCTTCATCCTTCATTCTCCGTCCTTCACTCCTTACGGGATAGATAGGAATATATATGGTGAAAGTGCTTCCCTTGCCTGGCACACTGTCTACATCAATCGTGCCTTCAAGCAACTGTACCAGCATACGGACAATGGAAAGTCCGAGTCCAAACCCCTCTTTACCCTGAGCACCCGGTAAGCGGGTAAACTCCTGGAAGATACGCTCACGGTCGGCAGGTTCCATACCTCTACCCGTATCAGCAATGGCAACTACCAGTCGACGGTCCTCGTAACGGGCAGTCATGGTAACACTGCCTTGGTCCGTAAACTTCACGGCATTGGACAGCAAATTGTTGATAATCTGGCGCAGACGCAAAGGGTCGCAAATATAGGTACCGTCCAGCTCCGGGGCAATGTCGCAATGAAGCGCCAGTCCTTTGGCAGCCGTAAGTGGTTCAAAACTGACGTGTATCTCTTCAAGCAGGCGGGAAGGATGAAAGGTGACCCGGTTGACTTCGGCCTTGTTCAAATCAAGACGATGGAAGTCGAGCAAATCAACGACCAGCTTCAGCAGATGTTCCGATGAGGTTTTCATATTGTCCAGATAGAACCGCTGACGCTCATCCACCGTCAGACGGGAAAGCAAGTCGGCATAGCCCATAATAGAACCGAGCGGGGCTTTGAAATCATGGGTAATGGCAAGCATCAGTTTTTCACGGACAGCAAGTAAATCTTCGGCACGACGGCGGGCCTCTTCCAACTCACGGCGGTACCGGTTGCTTCGGGTTATGTCGCGACCGATGATAATAAGAAAAAAAGCGGAAAGCAACACCGCACCTACGGCAATACCACTGATAATCTTGGCCGAACGGCGTCGGACCGCTTGTTGATACTCGGCTTCCGTCCGTGCACGCAGCAGAGTTTCCGTCTCGTAATCTTTCAGCAAGCTGTCAATACGAGCGGTCAGCATATGGTCCAAGCGTTGCAGATAGCGTTTACGTCGCTGTATAACAGTGTTTACAGCTTTTTTCTGCTGGGCCACGGCACGCAGTTTCTCATGCAAAGAATCGGCCGGATTATAGGGTTCAATCACCGTATCCGTTGCAAATTCAAGGGAGGTCTTTACCTGGATAGCCGTATCTTTCTTTGGGGGGACAAACACTTCACCCAAACGACGGAAAAAACCCTTCTTTCGAGGGCGTGTCACGACGGTATCCCGATGTGTAATGATACGGTGCTGCACACGCTGCTGGGTCACTACCGAGTCCTGCTGGGCAATTATCTGCTCAATGTCACTGGTGGATACCATGCTGTCATTCGCCTCACTCAGCGTGCGCAGCATTTTTATCGTATTGGTATCCTTCTCGCGTATCAAAGCAAGCACGCTGTCTGTCCATTGTACATCGCGGTCATCAGTAAGAATAAGGTTCTCCATTTCCCGGTGTACGAAAAACAAGGAAAAAAACAATACCGCCAGCAACAAAGTGTAGCCTACGGCAATCTTTACTTTGGAGACATTATTCATACTATCAAATCCTTTCCCTGGTCTGTTTACGGAACCTCAACCACAGCATCACTCCCGCACTGGTCAGTCCGAACGGGAAAGCCATCCAGACTCCCGTCAGCCCCCAACCGAAAACGAAACCGCAAAGGTACCCTACGGGCAAAGATATAATAAAATAGGATATAAATGCAATAATCATCATCGGTTTCACATCCGAGATGCCGCGCAGGGCATTGG
>ENA-UAPA01000817-UAPA01000817.1-human-gut-metagenome-genome-assembly--contig:-NODE-817-length-15102-cov-6.856317_pt1 | contig 15102 bp, 11 predicted proteins | sample MGYA00243476_ERZ654569 | MGnify/ENA primary metagenome ERZ654569 (study PRJEB26926, sample SAMN06164726) | human gut metagenome | biome: ENVO:00009003; feature: ENVO:2100002; material: ENVO:00002003... | reverse complement strand
GTGGAGCAGCACACTGGAGTGGCAGAGTGAAGCGCAGTCTCTGGCCGACACGCGATCCGGTCAAGGACTACTTCCCGCTGCCGAAAGAAATTTTCTCGCTGGGTCTGAGCGCGGCAGAGATCGCGATCTACGCCTACCTTCTGTTCTGCGAAGATCGGCAGACATTCCAATGCTGGCCAAGCTACCGAAAAATCGGCGAAGCAGTTTGGTTGAGTCCGAACACCATCCGCAAACACGTCCGGTCACTCGAAGAACGCGGTCTGCTCGTCACAGAACCGACGATGGTTACGACGAAGGATGGCTGCAAACGCAATGGCAACCTGCTGTTCACAATCCGACCGATTCAAGCGGCGCTCCAGCAGGACTATGACCGGCAGATGCAGAAGCTTACCGAGGACGCAGCAAGGAGGAAATATGCTGATTTTATTGAGAACACAGGTTGATCGCACAGACAAAACGCCAGTCACAGCCCGTCGCGCCCGTGTCGGCGATTTGTGCGGCTTTCCGGACACAGCCGAGCGCGTACCCGCCGGAAGCCCAAGAACCGGACGTTGCGCCGACGTGCGGGAGCATTGCGGACACGGCAAACGCAGAAAAAGAACGGCTGCAGGCGGATTTCGGCAGAGGGAGAAGCCGCAAGCGGCGAAGCAGGACAAAGCCGCGGGGTCGTGCGAGCCCGCGGCGGTCACATCTGCCCGCCGTGCGGGCAGTTTCGGAGATTTGCGAGGGGGTTGTTGTGAAGGTAAAAATAGCCCCGTTGGGGTCGGAAGCGCAGATAGCCCCGCTGTTTCAAGGGAAACAGCGGGGTTGCACACTGAAATTGGAGGAAAAACGGCATGGCAAGCAACAAGATCAAGTTCCCGCTCTGGCTGACGCCGGAGTGCAAGCAGGTCGTGGAAGATAACTACCGTCCGGATCAATGCCAGAGCCGAAGCGAGTTCATCGAAAAAGCGATCTGGTTTTACGCAGGGTTTCTGCATACGCTGGATGCAGGCGCATACCTTCCGCGTGCCTTGAAGCAGATGCTGGACGGTACGCTCGGGGTGTTTGCAGAACGCATTGGCCGGCAGCTTTTCAAATTGGCGGTCGAGCAGAATGTCAACAATCACATTCTCGCTTCGGACACGGACATTGATTCGCAGAGCTATCCGGATTCGGCTGTGGCAGTCATAGAAGATACTGAAGATCAAGCAATCCATGGCGTTTTTGTTTTAATCATTGCTGATATTATAGATGCTGTCCAACTGGAAAACATGTAGATCCTGAATTTTGATGTTAGAAGTGGAAAGCGTTGCGCCAGTACTTCCTGGAGATGGAAATATCCGGTGACTGAACAGGTGGGTACCAGATCCAGCGAGGACTTCAATGGAGCAGCAATCCACGAAAATCTGCAAATTTAGTGTGCGGTTTTCTCTACCGACCAAACCGCTAGAAACAAGATTTCCGCCCTCTTTTCCGGAGTGGCTACAGTCTACTGTGAGAATACCAGACGAGACATTATAAGAAATACTGGTATATTCGGTACCATCCTCACTACGGCAGAGCTGAAGTTCCAAACTGCCGGAAGTAGAACTGTCTGGGAGTGAAGCGGACAGAAGCACTTCAAAGCTATGGCTCTCGATTTTGTCAAGAGAGACCTCCTTGATACGCAGTGTTTTTATCTGCGGCACCGGGCGCAGCGTGAGACGGTCGCTAACGCTGTCATAACCGCAGAGGTAATGTAAGGAGTGAACGCCATTCCAGCCTTCTTTTACAGTCGGATACTCTGGTACGACCCAATGCTGCATCCAACTGATTAGGACCGGTGCATCATAGCCATCTACTTGATAGACCTGTGCGGAATAAAACTCCGGGCTGTGGCAGAGAGAATGGAAGCTGCGCGGGGTAAACCTGCCAGTTTGATAATCGAGATTTCCGACGAAATAGGCGCAGATCACGCCCTGATTCTCCAGGCCCATGGGTGAGATCATTAAAATATCAACGCCATTAACAGAAAACAAGCTGGGGCACTCCCACATCCAGCCTTGTGTCTGTGCACTCTCCGCACGGAGAGATTCTCCGATATAGGTCCAATTCTGAAGGTCATCGGAGCGGTAGAGCAAAACGTTGCCAAGTCCGTTTCTGCAGCTACCGATTATGCAGTACCAATGTTCACCGTGCTTCCAAACTTTCGGGTCACGAAACTGCTCAGAGCCATCAGGCGGATAGGAAGCAATTACTGGAGAGGGAATTTTGTGGAAAGTCATGCCGTCGTCAGAGAACGCCAGGTGCTGGAGCTGTGTAGTAGAACCCTCCGGATCGGAAGTGCAGTTTGTATAGAGGAGATAGAGCCGGTCGTCTTTTACAATCGGAGATCCGGTAAAACAGCCGCCAGCAGGGAGGTCACTGCCTTCTTCAGCGAAGCCGCCATCCGGAACCAATACGAGCGGCTGATATTCCCAGTGCAATCCATCCAGACTTGTGGCGTGGCCCCAGCCCATACGGCCTGGCAAGGGACTGAGGGGATTGCACTGATGAAATAGATGATATCTGCCACGGAACCATACAAGTCCATTTGGATCGTTCATCCAGCAGGCGGGCGGTGCAAAGTGAAACCTGGGGCGGTCTGTGGCTGAAGCGGTGGCGTGAAGGTATTTTTGTGGATACAGCAGATCAATAGGCATATCAGTATTCCTTCCCAAAATATAATGTGTAAACGGTTACCTACTCGTGGATAATTATATGATAATTTCATAGAAAGTCAATATCGAAATTGAGCAGAACAAATGGGACGATAATATTGTGTTAATTTGAAAACAATCTGAGATAATTTAATATTTGTCATTATATTCAAAAAGGCTTGTTGAAAACTGTGCAAGAATCCAAAACTAAAATTGCTGTATTGACAGATTAGAAGATTCTGAATATACTCTAAAATGTAAACGGTTTCCCAACAAGATCATTTTGACTTATTATCTTGAAAGAGGTACTATTTTATGAAGAAACGCTTTGTTACTGCGCCGCTGGCGCACTATTATAATGCTTCTTTTAATAACGGCTTTCAAGAGCCGGCCGCGAGGGAGTGTTCGGATCTGCTGCGGGACTGTGCCGGCAGGATTGAAAAAGCGGATGGAACCTATTGGGGAATCCCGATCACGTTTCCAGTAGAGGGAAAGGACGCGATCTACGCAGCAAAGGGCACAGATATCCACTGTGCTTTTGACACGGAGAAGCTTGAAGGAGAATATCTCGTCTTTATGCATGCTGCGGATATTCAGAAACCCTGTTATGGAGATGGATTTCAGTATCCGTTCCATGGGCATCCCTATCTGGACGAGTTTCTGAAAAGGGATGCTGCCAAGCCCTACCGTGGAGTGCCGCCGCTGAAAGATCCTGTGTGCAGTTATGTGTTGACCTATGCGGATGGTACAACGGAAACGATCCATCTGGAAATGCGGATGCAGATCGGCGAGTGGTACAATCCGATGCACCAGTGCTTTGAGGCGTATCCTCACATTAAAGCACAGTCCTATGATACGATCTCTGATGAGATCCAGATTTTTGGAAAGTCGAGCCGTGAATACGGCTACAGCCTGAGCCGCTGCAATGCAGCAGGCGCTGGACTGAAGCCGGCTCCTGGTGTTGGCGATAGGCCACTGCTCTGGCTGTATGCATGGAAGAATCCAAAGCCAGATGTGCCAATTGTTTCATTTGAGATCAAGGACGTGAATCGTCCGGTGATCCTGGCAGGATTTACGGCCTGCAAAACAAAGAAGCATCCACTTCGCTGGGAAACCAGAAGAAAGCTTTTGGTGGATATTCGGGCGGAGATCCCAGGCCTCTCCGATGCGGATCGTCAGCAGATCCTGAAAGAGGGCATTTTCCTCAATAAAAACATTGCCTGCACAATGGGGCAGATTATTTCGGTTCGTCCACAGCTTCAATATCCGGAAGGAGAAGACTGGATCAGAGCCCGTCAGGATCTGGAGCCAAAAACTAAGTATGGCTGCTTCCTGATTGAATACACAGCACACGAAGATGCGGAGATCCTGTTTGGAAACTCGAAAATAGCACTGCGCGAATTGCTGCAGCTGCCGGGGGTGTCCATTCCGGCCGATGATACAGAACTTCGCGTCCGTATTTCGGATGAAGACACCGGTGAACAGCTGGCAGCAAAAATCCACATCCACGGTGAGCATGGAGAATACATTCCGCCGCGCGGTAAGTCTCGCTTTCCGAATCCGCATTGGTTTCAGGACTACAGCGCAGACTATGTGACCGAAAAACACAACTGCACTTATGAGTATGGCGATTTCACCATCCTTGCGCCGAAGGGCAGGATCTATCTTGAAGTGACCCGCGGCTTAGAGTATCAGCCGCTGAAGATGATCTATGATGTCAGAGAGCCTGGCCGTACCATTGAACTGAAGCTGAAGCGTGTTGTGGACTGGCGGAAGAAAGGATGGGTGTCCGCGGACACACATGTGCATTTCATCTCTCCGGCAACGGCTCAGCTGGAAGGTCAGGCTGAAGGCATCAATGTAGTAAATCTGATGGTATTACAGGATGGCGATGCTACACGGATGGCGGGTGATTTTGACGGCCATACGGTACACGGAGCAGACACACAGACAGGAAAAGGCGAATATCTGGTGCGCGTTGGCACTGAGAACCGGCAGAAAATGTTGGGCCACTTGTCCTTGCTGGGGTACGATGGTCCGATGATCGCGCCGTTGGTATCCGGTATCCCGGACGAAGGCCAGCTGGGTGGGCCGCAGGATGAAACACAAACAGGCTGGGCGATTCAGGCGCACAAACAGAATGGTCTTGTGGTCCTGCCGCATTTCTCCTGCCCGCAGCAGGAGGCAGCGGCGATAGTGCTTGGGCAGATCGATGCGGCGGAGATGGTTTCCTGGGATGACCGGAATGCTGGGATCAATCCATATGCCATGTCCGACTGGTACCGTTATCTGAACTGCGGTTATCGTCTGCCGGTCGTGGGCGGTTCGGATAAGATGAGCGCAACAACGGCAATTGGTACGTCCAGAACCTATTCCATGGTTCATGCCGGAGCATATACATACGACGAGTGGAAGGATTCCATTCGTTTTGGCAATACTTTTGCAACGTATGGTCCACTGATCTGCTTTAAAGCCAATGGGCGCACAATGGGCGAGGACTTGGAATTGCCTGGAGGCGGCGCGGAAGTGAAGATCGATTGGGATCTGGCGAGTGTGACGCTTCCTGTGACCAAGCTGGAGCTGATCGTAAACGGAGAGATCCGTGAAATGCTGGATCTTGACTCATTTCTGGGAGAGAAGTCCGGTGGTTTTATCTGCAAGATCACTGAGCCTTCGTGGATCGCGCTGCGTGTGCGCGGCCAGTATGAGAACACTCCTGAACTGATTGCAGCGCATACGAGCCCGGTTTCGTGCCTGATTGACGGTGTGCGGAGATTCAGCGCGGAGAATGCGCAGACTGTTCTGGACCTGATCGAATGCACAGAGAAATATATCCGTGACCTTGCACCGAAAGCGGAAGAACCAAAGTATCAGCAGGTCATGGCGTACATGGAACAGGCACGGCAAAAGGTCCTGTCGCAGATGAAGGAAGCGGCAGCTGGTAAATAAAAATCCTTTCAAAGGAGACGCTAAATGACGATTCGAGACATAGCAAAAAAGGCCAATGTATCCGTGGCAACAGTATCTAGAGTGATCAATCAGTCTAAGTCAGTCAGTCCAGAGATCGAACAGAGGGTCCGGGCGATCATTAAGGAGAGTGGTTTTCAGCCGAACTCCATGGCCAAGGGCCTAGTGACGAAGCAGAGTAAAATGATTGGCCTGATTATCCCGGATATCTCCAATACAGTGTTTGGCGCGCTGACCAAGGGAATCAACAGCGTCTGCCAAAAAGAAGGATACACGCTGATGGTCTGCGAGTCGGGCGGTACGAAGGAAAAAGAACTGGCGCTGCTGGAGGTATTAAGTAGTAAAAGTATAGACGGTCTGCTGTTTGCCGGCGTAGACGTTGATGATAGTCTTGTGTCCCTGATGAAAGCAAAAGATTTTCCTGTTCTGCTGGTAACACAGGAAGCGTCCGGTCAGACCGGACAGCTTCCGACTGTAGCACACGATAATATACAGGCGGTTTACGAGGCAGTGACGTTTCTGATCAATAACGGACATCGGAGGATTGCATTTATTGGCGGCAGAAAGGATGATTATTCATCCGGTAAAAAGCGCTTAATCGGGTATCAAAAGGCGCTTGAGGAAAATGCAATTCAGGTGCCGGACGCTTACATCGAATATGGAGAATTTTCCTTTGAGTCGGGCAACAGGTGTATGAAGAAGATCTACGAAGAAAACGAGGTATTGCCGACTGCGGTGATGGCCTGTAGTGATTTGATAGCGTTTGGAGCCATTCAATTCTTACGCACAGTGCAAATTCCAGTTCCGGATGAGATTTCCGTAATGGGATTTGACGACCTGGAGTTGACACAGTATTTTGCGCCGGCGTTATCTACGGTCCGCATCTCATACTTTGACGAGGGCGCGCAGGCCGCAAAGACGTTGTTCGAACAGATGAACGCGGAAAAAGTGTCTCTGGAGCCGATTTATTTGCCGCACAAGATCATCCGTCGAAGTAGTACAAAACGGATCATTCCCTAAAATATATACGCCCTGTTTCGACAGGGCATATATTTGAACAGATAGGAAAACGTTTTCCTGCAAAATGTTAACCTTCGCGTACGGGAGGTCAACATAGAAAAAACTAAAATATTAGGAGGAAAAGAATATGGCAAAACAATGCCGAATTGCGCTCAGCTTGCTTCTGGTGCTTTTGACCCTGGTTTCTCTGACTGCGTGTGCAGGGAACCAGCCCACGGCGGACGGCACATCATCCCAGACTGGAACATCAGACACTTCAAAGGACTCTGTCGCGAATGCAGATGGGCGTACTAAGATCACTTATTTGCTTGATCAAGGGTTGGTCGCGGGATATCAGCCGGTGGTTGATGCCTATAATGAAAGCCAGGTCAAGTACTATGTAGAGTTTTTGATCCTTCCGCAGGATACAACGACCGTGCATGATGATCTCGTAAACAAGCTGGCAGTCGGAGATACCAGTGTAGATGTATTCAATCTTGATGGTACATATGTCACAGAGTTTGCGGCGGCGGGATGGCTTACGGATTTCGGCGAATATTTCTCGGGATCTGAGATTGAAAATCTGCTGCCGTCTACACGTGAACAGATGTCGTACAATGGCGAGCTCGTTGCGATGCCCGGCCTGACCAATGGCAGTATGCTTTTTTACAGGAAAGACGTACTGGAAGAGATCGGTGCAGAAGTTCCGACTACCTATGAGGGCTGGATGGAACTTGCGGACCAGGCAGTTGGTGTCAACGGTGTGGAATATCTGGCAGTGTTCCAGGCGGCACAGGGCGAGTCTCTGGTCTGCAACTGGTGCGAGTTCATCTGGAACAACGGTGCAGATCTGTTTGATGCAGATGGCAACCCGCGGGCAAACTCCCCAAAGATCGTAGAAGCTACAAAGATCATGGCAGATCTTGCTCAGAATTATGCGCCCTCCGGCATTACGACTTATGCTGAAACGGAGAGCGAGCAGGTCTTCCTGGAAGGAAAGGCGCTCATTCTGCGTGACTGGGTACATTTCTGGAAAACTTCCAATGATGAAGAGAAGTCCAAGGTCGCTGGGAAAGTTGGCATGACGCTGCTCCCGATCGGCCCTGAGGGTGATACACCGCATACCTGCCTTGGCGGTAGCTGCTATGGTATCAATAACTTCATTGATGACGAGCACAAGCAGGGCGCGGCAGACTTTATCCGTTTTGCGAATTCCTTCGATTCACAGAAGGCAACAGTCATGAACTCCGGCGAACCGTCCTCCGACGAGAGAATGTACAAGGATGCGGATGTTCTGGAGGCCTATCCGTTCCTTGGCGATTTCTATGAAGCGCTGCAGGATGCAAAGGCTCGCCCGAAGACGCCCTATTATGCACAGACCTCTGATGCGATCCAGAGAAATATCCATCAGGCGCTGACCAGTGAAGTGGATGTAGAAACTGCGCTGGATACATTGCAGCAGGAACTGCTGGCACTCCAGAACTGATAATACACTCAATACTCTATTACCCGATCCCCCTTTTCAAAAAGGATCCATGAGACTGCTTTCGCAGTCTCATGGATCCGAAACCCTCGAAAACTGCAAGGCTGCCAAAGCCTGTGGAAAGATGCTTCTGAATGTGGAAGGTGCTTATGAAAAGAAAGAAGAATAAATTTTTGCAGATAGAGGCGAGAGACGCCTGGATTTTGATGGCTCCGGCGCTTGTTGTACTTTGTATTGTATCACTTTATCCGGTATTGCGGACATTTTATCTGAGTCTGCATGAAATGGTCCTGACGCAGCCCGGTTCTGGGTTCCCGTTTATCGGAGGAAAGAACTATACAAAGTTCTTTCAGGATGCACGTGCAGTCAAATCGCTGCTATTTACATTTGAATTTTCCGTTGTGACAGTTTTGTTGGAGATGGGGCTTGGATTCGCTGCGGCGATGATCATGCACCAGAAGTTTGTGGGCAGAGGAATTGTCCGCGCTTCGTTTCTGATTCCGTGGGCGATTCCGACTTCCATTTCCTCGCTGATGTTTAAGTTCATTTTCAATGACCAGTATGGACTGTTCAACAACGTTCTTTATAATCTTGGTATCATCGACAGCTATAAGGCTTGGTTGAGTACATCTGACGGAACGTTCCTGGCGTTGGTCATCACAGATGTCTGGAAGACCTTTCCCTATGTGGCGTTGCTGATCTTAGCTGGACTTCAAATGATCCCTGATGAATTATATGAGGCAGCTAAAATTGATGGCGCAAATGGCATACAGCGCTTTTTTCATATTACGATTCCCTGTATGAGGAGTACGCTGCTGGTCACATTGCTGTTCCGGACAAGAGATGCAATTCGTGTATTTGAGCTGATTTATGTGATGACAGGCGGGGCAAACAACTCTGAAAGTATTTCGAATTATGCATATACACAGTTGATGCGCTTCCTGAATTTCGGGTACGGTTCGACACTGTCCGTTATCATTTTTGTGATCGTACTGTCGATTAGTCTGGTGTATTTGAAGTGCATGAATAATAAGCTGACGGAAGTCTGATAAAAGGAGCAGGGTATGTTTCGAAAATCATGTAAAGTTATCCGGAAGATATTATTCTATCTGATCACGCTCATCTTTGTTGGTGTCGTGCTTCTTCCGTTTGTGTGGCAGTTCCTGACGTCGATCAAGCCGCTGAGCGAGATCTCTGCGATTCCGGCAGTTTGGTTGCCGAGCAAGATCAATGTGCAGTACTATATCAACATCTTTACCAAACATCCGTTCGCAAGATATTTGCTGAACAGCCTTTATACGGCAAGCGTCTCGACTGTGATCAGTTTGATGATTGGCTCAGCTGCCGGTTATTCGCTTTCACGCCTCCATTTCAGAGGGAAAAAGTTTATCTTGATGGCAGTGCTTGGAATTTCTATGTTTCCGACGATTGCAACGATCAGCCCGCTCTATCTCCTGTTTCAAAAACTGGGCCTGACCAATACCTATCTTGGGTTGATCATCCCTTATGTTTCGATGAATCTGCCGATGGCAATTTGGCTGTTTACGAACTATTTCAGCCATCTGCCGAAGGGGTTTGAAGAATCGGCTGCAATCGACGGCTGTTCGCGCCTGCGGACATTTTTCTCCATCATGCTCCCGTTGATCAAACCGGGCATTTTCTCGGTAGGTATGCTGGTTTTTATCAGCTCATGGAGTGAATTTCTTTATGCCTTAACGTTTATGACGCGTGATGAGATGCGTACTGTACCGGTCGGGATCTCGCTGCTGCCAAGTGAACACCAGCTGCCTTGGGGCGATATGGCGGCGGCTTCCATTGCATTTACTGTACCGCTGATTATTGTTGTCCTAATCTTCCAGAAAAGAATCATTTCAGGCATGATGACAGGCGGCATAAAGGGCTGAGCAGAATGCCGGCCCAGATAGGAGAAGTATGAAACAGTTGAAAACAAAAGCGGAGCTGCTGAGATTGCAGACGATCTGCCAGAGATTGGAAGACACGGGAGTAGATGCGCTTCCGGCAATACCGGAACAGCTGGCGGGCGGTGATATGCCTGGGGACAAGATCTTGATCGAGCCGTGGCATGTGAAACTTGCAAAGACGATTCTGCCGCAGCTTCTTGCCTGTATTTTGGAAACGATGCAGCGGCAGGGAACACTTCGGGTCGTGGTCAGCATCTGCGGAGGTTCCGGAGTTGGGAAGTCGGAAGTTGCGTCCCTTCTGTCGTTTTACCTCAACGCACTTACCGTCGGGAGCTATACACTTTCCGGAGACAATTACCCTCATCGCTTTCCACGTCTGAATGACGCTGAACGGCTGCGGATTTTTCGTGAAACGGGACTGAAGGGACTTTTGGTCAGCGGAGAGGCCACAGATGACCGCTTGCAGCGGCTACGGCGGTATATGCGCAGCGGGCAGGATGCGGCCTGGCCACCGGTGAAAGAGGAAAGTTGGATGGAACTCTATCAGCGCGCGGGGCGAGCCGGCCTTCGGGAGTATCTTGGGAGCCGGAATGAGCTGGACTTTGAGGAACTGACGAATGTGATCCGTCAGTTCAAAGGCGGAGCGGAACGCATAGAACTCAAACGTATGGGACGTGAAGATGATGAGCTCTGGTATGAGAATGTTCGTTTTCCACCATGTGGTATCCTGGTGATCGAGTGGACGCACGGAAACAGCGATATGCTGACCGGCGTGGACATTCCGGTCTTGCTGAGCAGCACACCGCAGCAGACACTTGCCCATCGCCAAAAACGCGCCAGAGATGGTGCGGTGGACAGCGCCTTTACAAGGATGGTTCTGCAGCTGGAGCAGGAAATGCTGCTTGTGCAGGCAGGAAGAGCGAAACTGATCGTGTCGAAGGAAGGTGACTTCCTGACGTTGGAAGATTACTATGAAAGAATGCGTGAATAAGGCAAAAAGCATGATAAAAACAAAGAAAGATGCCGAAATCAAGGCATCTCCCATTCTGAACTTTTATCCGGACAGTATGGGTGGGACGCTTCGCTCTGCGGTCAAGCTTTTGGAGCGACCGGAACTGACCAGCGCATTTTCAGACGTATATATCCTTCCAAGTCTCTATCACTCGGATTTGGACCGTGGCTTTTGTGTGATCGATTATGACTTAAACGAAACGCTTGCCACGGAAGCTGATCTGGAGCGGCTACGGGATCTCCAAATCACGCTGCTGTTGGACATGGTGATGAATCATGCATCTGCGCAAAGCAAAGAATTTCAAGATATTCTTCATCGAGGTAGGGATTCCGTTTACATGGAATTCTTTTTAGATTGGAACCGTTTCTGGAAAGGACGCGGTACGAACGGCGCTGAAGGATATGTGATCCCGGAAAAGTCGTATCTGAAAGATATGTTTTTCCGACAACCCGGACTTCCGGTTCTTGTAGTGATTACGCAGACCGGTGAACGAATCCCGTTTTGGAATACATTTTATCAAAAGCGGTTCTGTGCAGGAACGCAGTCTGCAGAACTGGCGGAAAGACTCGGACTAGCAGCGGATGAGGCGGAACGCCTAAGTGATGAGATTCGGCATGGCCTGGCAACACAGCACAGTCCGGAGCAGCTTGCTTTGACGGGGTATTCTGTGAGACGGGACATCATTCTTGCGCTGCTGTATCAAAATATGCAATATCTTGGTCAGATTGATCTCAATGTTGAAAGTCAGATGGTCTGGTCGTTCTATGAGCAGACGATACAAAAACTCGCAGACTACGGAGCGGAGATTGTCCGTCTGGATGCATTTGCCTACACATCGAAGGTGCCTGGAAAACGGAATTTCTTCAACGAGCCGGAAACATGGGAGATCCTGGACAGGATGCGGCGGCTTGCGGAGGTCCGCGGTATTTCTCTGCTGCCGGAGATCCATGCCTCCTATGCGGAAAAAATTCATGAAAAGATCTCTGAGAAGGGCTTTTTGACGTATGATTTCTTCCTGCCGGGATTGTTGCTTGATGCGATGGAGTGTGCGGATCCGAGCGTGTTGCGCGATTGGGCACTGGAAGTGTATCAAAAGAAGATCCGGACCGTCAATATGCTTGGCTGCCATGACGGGATCCCTCTGCTGGATCTGAAGGGCCTGCTGCCAGAGGAACGGATCGATGCGCTGATCGATCGGGTGCTGCAGCGCGGAGGAAAGATCAAGGATCTTCATGGGGCAAAAAACGTTTATTATCAGATCAATGCAACGTATTTCAGCGCGCTTGGAGAAGAGCCGAAACGGCTGGTATTCGCACGGGCGGTTCAATTGTTTATGCCCGGAAAGCCGCAGGTCTGGTATCTTGACCTGTTTGCGGGAAAAAACGATCTTGAAGCGGTAAAGCGTGCAGGGGCGGATGGTCACAAAGAGATCAACCGGACAAATTTGACTGAAGTGAAGATTCAAGAGGCGTTGGAAACACATGTCGTTCAGCGCCAGCTGGCGCTCCTGCGGTTTCGGAATAATTTTCCGGCATTTGGTTTTGATGCAGAATTTCGGATCGAACAGATTCGTACTGCATTGCTACGATTTGTTTGGGAGAAGAACGGCTGCGCGGCAATCTTAGAAGCGGATTTCAAAAATGCTTCTTTTCGCATCGGTGCACGGCCCTGCGGGGAGGCGTTTGCGTGGACAGCACTATAGTGAAACGGAAGAAAAGGAGAGTTGTAATGGACTATATTAAAGTGGCAGACGATCTGCGGTTCTCTCGTGTGATTGCTGGCTTCATGCGAGCGGCAGATGCAAAAATGGAACCAGGAGATTTGTTGCGTTTTACGCAGGAATGTCTGGATATGGGCATCACGACCATGGATCATGCGGACATTTATGGAAACTATCAGTGCGAAAAGCTCTTTGGTGAGGCAGTGCTCAAGCAAATGCCTGAGCTGCGGGATCAAATGCAGATCGTGACGAAGTGCGATATCGTACTTCCGGGCAGATCGGAAAGCGGCTCTATTTATTACACTGCAGAGCCGGAGCACATTATTCACTCAGTGGAGCGATCACTGAAAAATTTACATACAGATCACGTTGACGTACTGCTGCTGCACCGTCCGGACTATTTAATGCATCCGGAGAAAACGGCAGGTGCGTTGGAGAAACTTCAGAAAGAGGGGAAAGTACGTTATTTTGGTGTATCAAATTGCCTTCCGCTGCAATTTGACATGCTGAACAGCTATCTGTCTACCCCTCTGGTAACAAATCAGATTCATATCTCGCCTGCGTCTCTGGAGGCTTTTGATAACGGCTCCATAGATCATGCGCTCTTGCGCCGCATCCCTTTGATGGCTTGGTCTCCTTTGGATGGTGGAAAGATTTTGCGGGATTCGTCGCCGGCATCGCTGCGCCTCCGCGAAAAATTGGAACAGATTGCTGAACAGCACAACGTAGATGAAATTACAAAGGTCATGTACGCATGGCTGTACCAGATCCCAGCCAGAGTTTGTGCCGTAACGGGTAGCATGAAGATCAAGCATGTTGAAGCAGCGGTTGAAGCATGCAGCCTGACGCTGAGCCATGCAGAATGGTACGCAATCCTGGAGGCTTCGCGCGGTTATCCGGTTCCCTGATGATAGAATCAAGAAAGGAGCACACAGAAATGTCAAGTTACCCTCCTTTTAGTACAGGCAGATTGCCGTATCGTCAGCCCTATGTGAGATCAAACGGTTCACCAAACGGTGCACCGCTGATATTATTGTACTTTACTTCCGTGATCTGCTCGCTGTTTGTATCTTCCGGTAGTTCGGATTTTTTCAGAAGCAGCACCACCACCAGCATTAGCAGCGCATCGCAAAGCGCGACAGCCGCATATTTCAGCCATGCTCTTGTGCGCCGCTTTTCCGGAATGAGCGGTTCCGTGAGCTCCACTTCCGGTGGAGCGGAAACGGTCTCCGCGACAGGCTTCTCTGCGCTTCCTGTATTCAAAAGCAGGTCAATGGCTATGCCGTAAAGCTCGCCCAACGCAAGCAGCCTTTCCGTGGACGGCTTCGATTGCCTGCTCTCCCAGCGCGACACCGCTTGCCGGGAAACGTTCAGCCTTGCGGCAACATCCGCCTGCGTCAGCCCAGCCGCCTTTCGCGCCTGTGTCAGTTTTTCACCAAGTGTCATGCTTTTCTCTCCTGATTTTATGAGATACCGCGATTTTTGTAAACCAAAAATCGGTTGCATTTGCGCAAATATTGGTTGCTTTGCAGATTTTTTGATAGTCCAAGCAAAATTCAATTTACATAATACCATTATAAAGCAGACAGCAAAGAAGTCAAGGATGAAGAAGGAATCTGACCGGCGCAAAAACTGCGCCGCAGGAAACAAAGAATAGGGCTTTCCGACGCACGCGAAAACGGATAAAAATATTCCGATCTCTCGAAAAAATCAGTAGACTTTGTGCCCTTTCTGTGGTAGTTGTTTGTGCTACCAAAACGAAGGAGGCACAGACGTGGCAAAGAAACGGGCAAACGGTGAAGGCAACATCCGCAAGCGCAAGGACGGACGCTGGGAGGGTCGGTATACTGCCGGGTATGACGAGAAAACCGGCAAACGAATCACCAAGAGTGTCCTCGGCAAGACACAGGCAGAAGTGAAAGAGAAGCTCGCCAGAGCGATCACCGAAGCGGAAACGCTTGACACTCAGCGAGTTGACGAATATACGCTTGGAACATGGCTGCAAACGTGGTACGAGTTATACGCAAAACCGCATCTGCGGTTTTCTACCGCCGAATACTATCGGCGAGGAATCGAGTTACATATCACGCCGCGCATCGGAGATATTCCGCTGAAAAAGCTGACCGGACGCGACCTGCAATGGCTCTACAAAGACCTACAGGAACACGGGCGGCTCCGCGAAGCGCAGAAGGGAAAGCAGCCCGGACTGAGTGATTCGACGATTCGCGGCATCCACACGATGCTGCACAACGCGCTCGACCGGGCAGTCAAGGAACGCCTGATTGTGCGCAATCCAGCGGATGACTGCATTCCGCCCAAAATCCCGAAGCACGAAATGA
>ENA-UAPA01000793-UAPA01000793.1-human-gut-metagenome-genome-assembly--contig:-NODE-793-length-15343-cov-4.586735_pt1 | contig 15343 bp, 13 predicted proteins | sample MGYA00243476_ERZ654569 | MGnify/ENA primary metagenome ERZ654569 (study PRJEB26926, sample SAMN06164726) | human gut metagenome | biome: ENVO:00009003; feature: ENVO:2100002; material: ENVO:00002003... | reverse complement strand
GAGATGCAGCGTAGTCTCGTGGGCTCGGAGATGTGTATAAGAGACAGTATAATAAGGGAGCTTATGGCCGAGGCAAATCAGGAATCGCAAAAGAATATCGCCGAACCGAAATGCGTAAAAACCGTTGTGGAGCATTCGGAAAAGCTGATACGCAAAAGAGCTGCCGAGTTAGCGGCGGAAAAGAGCCGCGGATGAGCTTCTCCCTCTTTTAAGACAGCATATCGATATTTTTTATAATATATGTTTTTATGCTGTTTAAAACTTGCTGCTTTTGAAGCTTCGCCTTGAATTCGCCGTCAAGATTTTCAATTTCGTCCTTGTCCACGGAGACTTCCTCATTGTTTTCATCGTACATCGAAAATTCCTTTTCGACAATCAAAGAAAGCTCGTTTTCGCCGACGGCACAGAGTGCCTTTGAAGCGAGAGATGTCAGCGGCTCACCGTTGTTTCTGAAAAAGAACGAGAGGGAACCGCTCTCGGTATCCTCTAAAAAATAGTATAGAGTGTAAATGTATTTTTGCGTCTCTGTAAATTTGTCGAATACCTTTTCAGGGTCTTCGGCCTTTTCTGTTTTTGCCTGCAAGACCGCCGAAACACCCTCGAATAGGGTTTCCGGGTCGGAACTCTCCGCTTTTTCACGCGTTAAGAATGAAAACTCCTCCTTGAGAGCTTTCTTTCTGTCATATTCTCTCAAAAGAGCGTCACGCTCGTTGTTGTGCTTTTTAGCCGCCGCCGAGGCTTTGCTAAGTACAAATACCGTAATGACGCACAGGACGATAAGAAGCAGCCACAAGTACCAATATTCCATTATTATTCCTCCGTCAGGATTTTATATATGTCGCTCTTTTTGATTCCGGTGAGCTTTGCCGCGTTTTTTGCCGCCTCGTTTTTCGACATTCCGCCATCTGTGAATTCTCTTGCCTTCGCGACGGCGGACTCCACCGTGTAAATCTCCGGAGCGGCCTGCGGCGCTCCCTCTATAACTAATACGAATTCACCCTTGATAGGTATATTTTCATGTTTTTCGCACGCCTTTTTGAGCGTGGTGCGTTCAACATTTTCGTGGATTTTCGTAAGCTCTTTAATAATCGCTGTACGGCGGTCGCCGAGGCAGGCATAAAGGTCCTTAAGCGTGCGTAAAAGCTTGTGCGGAGCCTCGTAAAACACCATGGTGCGTTTTTCATCCTTAATGCTGTCAAGATGCTCGGCGCGGCTCTGCTTATTTACGCTCAAAGAGCCTTCAAACGTAAATCTGCCGGACGGCAGCCCCGACAGCGCCACGGCTGTGGCAAATGCGGTGGGGCCGGGGACGGATACAACATTTACTCCCGATGCAATGCAGATGTCAACAAGGTCCTGACCGGGGTCGGAAATTGCCGGCATACCTGCGTCCGTGACAAGAGCACAGCTTTCTCCGCCGAGAATACGCGCAAGAATTATTTCGCCGCGCTCACGGCGGTTGTGCTCAAAATAGCTGATGAGCGGCTTTTTTATGTCAAATCTGTTTAAAAGCTTCAGGGTGACTCTTGTGTCCTCCGCCGCTATAAAATCGCAGTTTCTGAGGCACTCTGCGGCACGGGGAGAAAAATCCGAGAGGTTGCCTATCGGAGTGCCGACAACGTAAAGCTTTCCCGTCATTACATATCCTCCCTGTATTTACCTAAAATTCTTGTCATTTCGTCGGACAAAACGTCCTTGCTCTTGTATATAAAAAGATTGTTTTTGACCGTTATGCCCGTTTTCCCGCCGAGTCTGCCCTCTACAAGGCACAGCCACGGAGCCTTTTCGGGTGAAGCTGCAACAAGGCGCAGCGCTTTCGGCTCGATTTTATATTCCTTCATTGCCTCCATCGTCTCAAAAAGGCGCTCGGGTCGTATGCAAATGCATAGCTTGCCGCCGAATTTCAGAAGTTTCGACGCGGCTTTTGTTATGTCGCGCAGATTACACAGCGTTTCGTGACGGGCTATTTTTTCGTTTTCCTTTTGGCTTTTTATTCCGGCGTTTTCCGCCTTATACGGTGGATTCATCGTTATAACGTCGAATTTTCCGCACGGAAATATCCGCGGAGCTTCTTTCAAATCAGCATTGTACACAAAGAGTTTGTCCTGCAAATCGTTTGCCTTGACGGAGCGCGTAAGCTGACTGCACGCCTTTTCCTGGATTTCGACTGCCGATATTTCTTTTCCGCAGCCGTCCCTGCACCAGAGCATGGGAATTATGCCGCAGCCCGTACCGAAGTCGCAGCATATGTCATATCGTTTCGGCGACGCAAAGTCGGCAAGCAGCAGCGCGTCCGTGCCGAAGGTGTGCTCCTTTGAGACGATAAGCCCCAAGTCCCTGCTGAGATATTCGATATGTTCATCTTTGTTAAGTGTAATTTCGGTCATTTATCTGTCCCATTTTTCGCAAAGCGCAATTATCTGATCCGCAAATTTTGCAAGATCCTTGTTTGCACCGCCCTCATTATGTGCCACAACCGTTTGGAGACGCTTTTGTGCCGAGAGCAGTCTCTCATAAACCGTGCTTACGCGGCGAGAGGCGTTTTGCGAGGCTGTATTTTTAACTATCTTTTCGCGGTTTCCCTCAACGAGAACCTTGTTTTCGGTGAGGCTGTATTCCTCGCCGTTGTACGGGGCACTCGCGGAAAGCCCCAGTTCGTCGCGAAGACGTGCGGCGTATATTTCGCACACCGTATCCTCGCCGTGATTTACAAATACGTGCTTTGGCGGAGCTTTAAAGCTTTTCATCCACTTTAACAAGCCCTCGTTGTCGGCGTGACCGCTTATGCCGTGAAGCTGCTCTATTTCCGCACTTATATGGATTTTTTCGTCAAAGAGCTTTACATCCGTCGCACCGTCGGTTATGGCTCTGCCGAGTGTTCCTACGGCTTGGTAGCCGACGAATAAAATCGTACATTCGGGTCGCCACAAATTGTGCTTTAGGTGATGGCGGATTCTGCCGGCCTCGCACATTCCGCTCGCCGAAATTATGACCTTCGGAGCGGGGTCTGAGTTTATTGCTTTTGATTCCTCACTTGTCACGGAGACATAAAGGTTAGGAAAGGCTATCGGATTTATACCGTTTTCGATAAGCGACGCCGCCTCGTCGTCAAAGTCGGAATAGCTGTCGCAAAAAACGTTGGTGGCCTCAACTGCAAGGGGACTGTCCACATATACGGGGAAGTCGTTGTAGTTTTTGAGCATACGCTCTTCCTTTATCTGCCTTATAAAGTATAAAAGCTCCTGAGTTCTGCCGACGGCAAACGACGGTATAACTACATTGCCGCCGCGTGCAAAGGTGCGGTCAAGTATGGGCACGAGCTGCGATATATAGTCGAGTCTTTCGCCGTGACTGCGGTCGCCGTAGGTGCTTTCGGTTATGACGTAGGTGGCGTCGGTAATATACTGCGGGTCGCGTATTATCGGCTGGTCGGTATTGCCTATGTCGCCGGAAAAAACTATTTTTTCGGTTTCCCCGTTCTCGGTGACGTTTATTGTAATGCTCGATGAGCCCAAAAGATGACCTGCATCGGTAAAGCTTATGGATACACCGTCAAAAACGTGATAATCCACACCGTATTCGCACCTCAAAAACTGAGAACAGCATTTTTGAGCGTCCTCTACGGTGTAGAGCGGAACATATCCCGATTCGCCCGAGCGTTTTGCCCTTCGGTTGCGCCATTGAGCCTCAAACTGCTGTATGTGCGCAGAATCCTCAAGCATAATTCTGCAGAGCTTCGCTGTGGACGCGGTTGCGTAAATCGGCCCTTTGTATCCGTTTGCCGTAAGGTACGGCAGCTTGCCGGAATGGTCTATGTGAGCATGGGTCAGAAAAATGCAGTCTATATCGGCGGGAGATACGGGAATATCCCGGTTTTTATATGTATCGGGTCCTTGCTCCATACCGCAGTCAATCAAAATGTTCTTGCCGCAGGCGGTGAGAAGCGTGCAGCTTCCCGTGACTTCGTGTGCGGCTCCTAAGAATATAAGATTCATATTTTCCGCTCCTTTTTAAATGGTGGCGCTCATCGCCGATGCCTTTTTTATTATGGTAACATAAATCACCGCAAAAATCCAGTATTAAGCCGCTGCGGGATAAATAAAACGGCACGGCAGTAAGAAATACTGCCGTGCCTTGAAAAACAAATATTTGTTTTGTCGCCGAAGCTTATTTTACGGGCTGCTTTTTGGCTTTGTTCTTTATAACGGCACGCTCTATCGCCTTGACAATTTCAACGAGAGGAATTATCAGGAACGCAAGACCGAGAGCCGTGAAGAATTCGCGAGCGTCAATAGTGGTGAAATCAAAAGCGTCTGCAAGGAACGGTACTTCTATAACGAGCGCAGTTGTTATGAGGGAAAGTACGGTTGACCCGAAAATGTATTTGTTGAAGCTGCCGTGAAGGAGCATTGATACGGTTGAGCCATGCTGCGAACGCATATTAAACGAGTGGAATATTTCGCACATTGACATTGTAAGGAATGCCATGGTCATACCGTCGGCACTCTCGGTAAGCTCCCATCTGCCTGCCTCCATAAAGTGGCCTATGAAGTAAGCGGCAAGTGTCAGAAGCGTTACGAAAAACCCTTGGTATACTACGTCAAAGCCGACGCCGCCTGCAAAAATGCCGTCCGATGATTTACGCGGCGGACGTTTCATAAGGTCCTTTTCGCCCTTCTCCATACTGAGGGCGAGAGCCGGGAAGCAGTCGGTAACAAGGTTTATCCAGAGAAGATGTACGGGCTTTAATATTGTGAAGCCAAGCAGGTTGGCTGTGAAAATAGCCATTACCTCGCTGAGATTTGACGAGAGCAGGAATTGAATTGACTTCCTTATGTTGTCGTAAATTCGTCTGCCCTCTTCCACAGCAGATACTATGGTGGCGAAGTTATCGTCGGCAAGGACCATATCCGCAACGTTCTTTGTTACGTCGGTACCTGTAATGCCCATGCCTACGCCTATGTCCGCGCTCTTAATGGAGGGGGCGTCGTTTACGCCGTCACCCGTCATTGCCGTTATCATACCGCGGCTCTTCCAGGCATTTACTATTCTTACCTTATGCTCGGGCTGAACTCTGGCATATACCGAGTACTGTGTGACCTTTTCTTTGAAGTCCTCATCGGAAATATCATCAAGCTCCGCGCCGGTTATGGCCTCGCTCTTGTCCTTTATAATGCCGAGCTCCAAGGCTATTGCAACAGCGGTGTCCTTGTGGTCGCCGGTTATCATTATGGGTCTTATGCCGGCACCGCGACATTCCTCGATTGCCGCCTTAACTTCGGGCCTTACGGGGTCTATCATACCTACAAGGCCACAGAAGACGAGCTCATTTTCGATATTATCGGGCGACTGATCCTCGGGAACACATGACAGCTGCTTGTAGCCGCAGGCGAGAACTCGAAGTGCTCTGTCGGCAAATTCCTTATTCTTTTTGAGCACGGCATCTCTGTCTGCGTCCGTAAGAGGGCTGACTTCGCCGTTTTTGAATATCCTTGTGCAGTGCTTTAATATCTCGTCGGGAGCACCCTTGGTGAACTGTAATATTCCGTCCGCAGTCTTGTGAATTGTGGACATCATTTTACGATTTGAGTCAAATGGAGCCTCGCCGACTCTCGGCGCGCTCTTCAGAAGCTCGTTTTTATTCATACCGAGCGACATAGAGTATGCCACAAGAGCCATTTCCGTGGGCTCGCCTACAAGATTGCCGTCATCGTCAAGATTTACGTCCGTGCAGAGAGCCATGCCCTCGGCAAGCATTTTTTCGTTGTCACAGTAATGCTCGACTACGGTCATCTTGTTCTGAGTGAGCGTACCGGTTTTATCGGAGCAGATTATCTGTGCGCAACCGAGAGTTTCAACTGCGGTGAGTTTGCGGATGATGGCATTTTTCTTTGACATATTGGTAACGCCTATCGAAAGCACAACCGTTACTACCGCCGCAAGACCCTCGGGGATAGCGGCAACCGCGAGCGATACGGCGAGCATAAACGAGCCGAGCAGGAAGTCAAGATTCATTTCCGTGCCTGTTACAAGAGCTCTGACTATATCGAAGGCGAACATAAATACGCATATTCCGAGGACTATGAAACTGAGGATTTTTGAGAGCTGACCGAGCTTTTTCTGAAGAGGCGTCTGCTCATCCTTTGCGCTTGAGAGCGCACCTGCTATTTTGCCCATTTCGGTGTCCATACCGATGCTTGTTATAACGGCCTTACCTCGGCCGTAAACAACGGTTGAACCCATATACATCATATTTTTTCGGTCGCCGAGGGGGACGTCTTTTTGCCCCTCAAGGCCTATGGCTTTTATGAATTTGTTGACGGGTACGGATTCACCCGTAAGTGCCGATTCCTCGATTTTAAGGCTTGCACTTTCAAAAATTCTGCCGTCCGCCGGAACAGCGTCGCCCGCTTCAAGCAGTACAACGTCGCCTACGGTAAGGTCCTCGCTCGGTATTTCGCATACCTTGCCGTCGCGCAAGACCTTTGTTGTTGCAGCGGCCATTTTTTGAAGAGCCTCTATGGCCTTCTCGGCCTTGCTCTCCTGATATACGCCGAGTATGGCATTAACTATTACGACGAACATTATAATGATAACGTCCGATGGGAATTCTTTTTGCAATACGGAGGTTATTGCCGATATTACCGCCGCGGCAATGAGGATGATTATCATCGGGTCGGCAAACTGCGAGAGAAAACGCAGTATCAGCGGCGTTTTCTTGCCCTCGGCAAGCTTGTTTTTACCGGTTTCGGCAGAACGCCGGCGTGCCTGCTCGGAAGTGAGACCGTTTTCGGTGCTTTTTACTTCGCCGAAAACCTCGGAAGAGCTTTCAAGATAGTATTTCATTTTTTTCCTCCCTGTTTTTTAAAAAAGAGCAGCCGCTTTTTTAAGAAAAAAGACCTTCGACAGAATTTAGCTCTGCCGAAGGTCTTGCTACCTTAATAAGGCTCGGTGACCAGAAGCCGAAAGGCAACATGATGTTGACCACCGGGTAAAAGCTACTCCCCTTCATAAGGAATATCTTAAGTGCGATAATAACAGAAAAATGAACTTTTGTCAAGTATTTTTAAAATAATAGCTTATCCCTCGCCGAATAAAACATAATTGTTGACATTTCGGCTGTCAAGCTCGGAAATAATCGAGCTGTCGTCAATGACCGGTATAAATCCGCCGGTCTGATAGTTTTCGTCAAGCTTTGAGCTTAAGAGCGGTATACAGTCCGTAACCAGAGCTTTTTCATCGGTGGTTTCGGCGGAATATGTTTTTTCTCCGTAAGCAAAGCCGTCTTTCTGCGCCGATTTTCTGAAGTCCACAGCCACAAAATCGGCGGCACTGTCAAAGAGAGAGCCGTCATAGCGGGCGGTGTTTCCGCCGAGCGCGTCCGCGGCGCTGAGCATAACGCAGAGCGGCTTGTCGCCGAGCACGTTTTTAACCTTTTCTATAAATGAATGTAAAACCGCGTTGCGGCTCTCAATGCTCTTTTCTTCGCCCGAAAATACCGCCTTGTCGAGGTAAATACTCTCGGGAAATTCCACGGAATCGAGTATAACGGCGTCAACTCCGAGAGAGGAAATCTCGCTCACAATGCTCAAAAGGTATTTCTCCGCGACGGGGGAATACGGGTTCAGCCACGGTTCGCCGTCGTGCTGAGCGCTGTTGTCGAGCCACAGTGTGCCGTCCGAATTTGTCACGGCGGCAGCGGCGCCGAGATGCGATGCGGCAACGCTGTCCTCATAGCAATAAATTCTTGCGATTATTTTATAGCCGGCACTTTTAAGCCTGTCGATTGTCGCAAGCGCGTTCTGATAAGCCTTGGACGACGCACCTATGTCGTTCGCCGTACCGACGGAGGATACGTAATTGAGATAGCCGTCCTTTGTTTTAAAATCTATCACAACGGCGTTCGCCTTTGTTTCGGTGAGCTCCGTTTTAAAAAGGTCAAAGGCTATACCGCCGTCAAGAACGTCGTCGGGCATATAAAGAGCGCGCAGTTTGCCGTCATATTCGGCGGGAACGCCTGTAAGCTCATGCTCATACGGCTTTTTCGACAGGTTAATGGAAACCGCGGCAATAACAAACACGAGCACGAAGAAGAACACAAGAAAAACCGAAAAGACGATTTTTTTGCGTTTTTCCTTTTTCTTTCGGGTGCGGCTTTCGCCTATCGCATATGATGTACCCGAGCGTCTGCCCGGATAATTTTTTGAAAACGGATAATAGCTCTTTTTACGGGGCTTAATATCTCTGTTGTCAAATGCCATTTTCTACGTTCCTTTACAATGATAATCCTTTGCCTGAGACGCCCGAAAAAGCGAGCGCCAAAATCGAAACATATATAAATACTGCCGGTGTGCCCTTAAAGCATTCCGGAATATTTTTGTTTTCTACCAAGCGGCGCAGCCCGAAATTTATCATAAGCACCGCAACTATAAAGGCAAGTCCGGAGCCTATACCTACGCCTATCGCCTCGGCTATGCCGAAGGTCGCGCGGTAATTTATAAACGGTACGGCAAGCACAAGGGTATTGAATGCCGCCACGCCGAGACGCCTTACGGTTCGCTTTTTGGCCTTGAAAACAGCCTTCAGCAAAATGAGCATAAGAACATACAAAATGCATATCACAAGCAGGAAAATAAGCGAATGCTGTATTTCGCTGAGAGCACTTATAAACGGTATCTGCTCAAGCAGTACACAAAAAATACTGCCGAATGTCGAAAAGAATGTGATAAACGCCGTGAGCGGGAAAAGCTGCTTCGGCTTCGCCGCCATTCTGACTGCCTCCGAGGCACCGTAGCCGCCGGTAAAAATCAGGTTTTGAAGCACAAATGCGTACATCGCCGCCGAAAAAAGATTTGCTATGACACTCATTTGTCTTCACCGCCCTTAGGTTGTTGTGTTTCCGCGCCGCCGTCCTTTTCCGGGCTTTTGTCCGTGTCGCTATGCGACGCTGAACTGCCGTCAAAAGCAGTATACTGCTTGTATTTCTCAAGCTCCGAGAGTATCTCTTCGAATTCGGAGGAGGAGCCGAAGTTTTTGTCTTTTTGCCGCTCGGTGTCGGCGGAACTGCTTCTGCTCGCGCCGTTTTTGCCTGCACCTTTTTTGCTCTTTGCCGGAGCGGATGAGGTCTTTTTGACGGATAATGACGGAGCCTTTCGCTTAGCCGCGGAGCTTTTCCTTTTGTCGGTGAGAGGCTTTTCCTTTTCGTTTTGCGGTTCTTCCTCTCCTAACTCAAAAAAGTCAAGGTCGGTGTCGAGAAATTCGCGCAGCTTTATAACGTGCGACTGCTTGACTTCGGAGAGGTCAAACGAAGCGTCGGGATGCTTTTCGGGGTATTTTTTGTTTATTATCGCCTTTAACGCCGCAGCCATAAAGCCGAGCAGTAAAAATCCGCCGAACGGCATTAAAAGACCCGGCAGTTTTACCGGAATGTTCAGTTTTACGCTGTAAACCGTGCCGCTGCCGAGTATTTCACGGACAACGCCAACTATAAGTATTACCGCGGCATAGCTGAAGCCTGCCGAAACGGCATCGAGAGCGGTGGCCTTAAAATTGTGCTTAACCGCGAACCGTTCGCAGTGCAGCGCGATAAGCGAATTTACCGCAAGCAGCGGCAAAAATATACCTGCGCTCGCCGTTTCGTTGGGGGCAAGGTATCGGAAAAGCATAAACAGAGGTATGTTTATAAGCAATCCCAATATCGCATATATCATTTTTCGCACGCTGCCCTTCAGCTTTTTCATAAGCAGGCAGGCGAGACATTCTATAAGTAAAAGCTCAACTAAGGACACAAACGAGAGAATTATGGCGGATTTGAGCGATACCGCCATGGCAACGACGGGTGCAATGCCTATGGCTTCAAACAGCACGGGATTTTTGATTATCGCGCTGCTTCTGATAACGGAAACGCTTTTTTTCTTTTTATCAGGCATTTTCGGCACCGCCTTTCCCGTTTTCGAGAGCCTTTTCTTCAAGCTTGTCCGCGAGAGCTGCGCGCACCTTGGCGTTTTCCGCCGCAACAAGATGTCTTTCGCGCTTTGTAAGCGGCAGCTTGTCAAATGCGGTGACAAGTCCGTTTGCAAGCAGTACGGCAAAGACCGTACTGTCTTCGAATTTGCCCACAGAGCGCATTATCATACACATAAGCCCTGCTGCCGCACCGTAGCATATCCTTGCGTAAAAGCTCTTCGGAAGAAGCTTGTCGTCGGTCAAAAAGAATACCGATGAAAACAAAAGCATTCCTCCGCATATTTCCATAAATGCCGAGACGAAACGGCCCGTCAGCACGCGCGGAAACAGGAGCGCGTAAATAAAACAGACCGCGAGGAAGGATACGGAAACGGTGAAATTTTTCGGGCGCCTCACAGCAAGAAACAGGAGTGCTCCGAAAAGTGCTATCGAGCAGGTTGCGCCCATAGGGCCGGAAACCGAGCCTACAAGCACGTCAACATAGTTTAAAAGGCCGGTGCCGACCGAGTTTTTTTGCGAGAGCATATATGCGATAGACGTGCCTGGGAAAAATCCCTGCCCTCCCGAAACGGCGGCAGTGCCGGACGAGAGTATTGCCGGATAAGAAAAGACCTTATCCGGCATGCATATTGTGACAAAGGCTATGCCTGCCGCTGCCGGCGTAAACATATGAGAACGCGCATTGCCGAACGGCAGCTTTGCGACGATAACGGCAAAAGCCGAGGCTATGCACGGCAGATAGTACGGAGCGGACGCGGGCATACAAAGTGCCGTCATAAGGCCCGTGGCGACAGCCGAGAGGTCGGAAACAGAGGCTTGAGCTTTGAAAATAAACGAGCCTGCGGCTTCGCAGAGCACGGCCGTAAGCACGGAAAGCACCATAAGGCGCACGGCTCTGCCGCCGTAGTAATACCAAGCCATCACGGCCGGAACGACCATAAGGATAAGCATATCGGCAAAGTATCTGCGTGTTATTGAAATTTCACTGCGCGCTTTTGCGGCGCTCTCGGCCGAAATGCCGGCAGATGTTTTGCTTTGTTCCAAAAAATTCACCTGTTTTCCATATTTTATTCATTGCGAAACAAGCGTTCCGACAATATGATGTAAAGAGATAATTTTTATTTTGGGGAGGCTTTCCTATGAATATACATAAAAGCCGTGGGGACAGAGTGATAGTCGAGCTCTCGTCAAACGAGCTGTCGCGCTATGAGCTTTGTCCTGAGGAGATGGACTGTAAAAATCCGAAAACCAGACGCCTTATAAATGACGTAATGAAAAGAGCGCAAAGACATATTCGCCGTGACATAACCTCCTTTGACAAAATGAACGTGGACGTTATGGAGACGGACGAAGGGTGTATTATGATTCTCTGCTTTAAGGGCATAAAAACCAAAAGGCCGTTTTCGGGCTACGTCTGTGTTTTGCCGCAGACGGACGACATTTTCAGACTTGCAAGGGGGCTTCTGCCTCACCGCGAAAAAATAAGACAGGCGAGTCTTTTTTTTGACGGCAACAGCTATGCCGCCTGCGTTCTGCCGTATGCGGTCTTTTCAAGAGAAATATTTTTTGTGCTCAGCGAATTCGGGAACCCGGTGAGGGCGTCTGTCGGCACAAGAGAGTACCTTTTCGAGCACAAAAAACTTATAAGCCGCGATTTTATATCGTCGCTGACCTCTTGAAGTCGGCTATGGTCTTTTTTATGTCGTCGCTGCCGAAGAGCGCGCTTCCGGAAACAAATGCGTTGGCACCTGCCTTTGCGGCAACCGAAATTGTGTCTTTATTTATTCCGCCGTCAACCTCAATGTCGATGTCCTTGAGCCCACGGCGTTCTATTTCGTTTTTAACAGCGGTGACCTTGGGCATCATATCCTCCATAAAGCTTTGGCCGCCGAAGCCGGGCTCAACCGTCATTATAAGCACAAGCGAGAGCTTGTCGAGATACGGATATATCGCCTCTATCGGAGTTCCGGGCTTTACCGAAAGTCCCGCCTTTTTGCCGAGTGACAGGATTTCGTCTATCGTCTTTTCCGTATCGGAGTCCGACTCCGTGTGGAATGTGATTATGTCGGAGCCTGCCTTTGCGAAGTCCGGCACGTATTTATAAGGGTCGCTTATCATAAGATGCACGTCAAAGGTAAGCTTTGTCGCCTTTCTTATGCACTTTACTATCGGCGCGCCGAGCGTGATGTTCGGGACAAAATGCCCGTCCATAACGTCTACGTGAATCATATCCGCGCCGCATTCTTCCATTTTTTTAAGCTCGCTCTCAAGATTGCCGTAATCGCTTGAGAGAATTGACGGTGATATTTTTACCATAATTTCTCCTTTTTATAACGCTGTCGGTTTCCCTTAGAAAGCCGAATAATCTTAACACAAAGTCTTTAGTTAAAAATTAACTGTCACGCCGCCGCAGCTGTGTCTGCCGAAGCCGTATCGCTCTCGGCTGCGGTGTCTGACGTGTCGGTGCCGTCTGAGACGGGCTGAGTTTCACTCGCAGCCTCTGCGGAAGAGGTGGTTTCGGGTGCTTCGGTCGGAGCCTCGGTGACAGGCTGAACGGCGGGGGTTGCCGTCTCGGGCGAAGATGTAGCCTGAATTGAATTTATATAATAGCTGCCGTCTTTTTCCCTTAAAGTGATTTTCATATATTTGTCGGGCTCGGGAGCTACCATATCGCCTTCGCTGTTTTGTGCCCATTGGTCTCCTGCAAGGTATCCGACGGTCAAAACCACGGCTCCGCTTTTTTTCTGAACCTTTATAACGTCGGGCGTATAGGTAGGGACAATACCGGTAAGCGGGATAGAGTATGTGTGTTTAGCCGAATCATAGGTGAACGTGTAGCCGTAGCCGTTTACCGTGGCGTGCTCGGGTTCGGTGTCCGTACCGAAAAGCTTGTGAAATTCGGCGGTTACGTCCTCCTCGGGAATTATCATACCGTCTTCGCCGTACTCGTATTTGTCCGGCGAGAGGTTGCTCTTTAAAATAGACCAAACGGAAATGTCGATAAGCTGATTTTTATTTGCCTTTGTGATGTCGTCAAACGGGTCGGGGTCGTTCATCACGACAGGCGTCAGCATGGTATTGTATTCGTCTATGTTTTTGCTTTTGATTACCGCTTTTTTTGTGGCGTTTACTCCGGCGAGAATTACGCAGACAAGACCTATTACGGCAAATACCGTTATTACAAGGCCCAGGGGGAACGCCCATCGGTTTTTACGCTTTTTATTTACATTAGCCTCAGACATTCTGACTCTCCTAACTTATCTTATCTGACCGTTTCCGAAAATTTCGTATTTAAACGACGTGAGCTGCGGCAGACCGAGAGGGCCTCTCGCGTGGAGCTTTTGCGTGGATATGCCTATTTCCGCTCCGAAGCCGAATTCGCCGCCGTCGGTAAAGCGCGTGCTGGCGTTGCGATAGACCGCCGCCGCGTCCACTCTCGACATAAATTCGTTTGCCGCCTCGTCATTTTCGGTGACGATGCACTCGCTGTGACCCGTTCCGTATTTATAGATATGCTCTATGGCCTCGTCGATATTATCTACTATCTTTACCGACATTATGTAGTCGAGGTACTCGCGACCCCAGTCGTCCTCGGAGGCTTCCTTTATATCGGGGAGTATCTCTTTAGATGTCTTGTCGCCGCGCAGCTCGACATTTTTTTCGTCAAGGCGCTTTTTGATGAGCTTCAGCGCCTTTTCGGCAACGTCCTTGTGAATTAAAAGGCTCTCGGCTGCGTTGCATACGGACGGGCGCGATGTCTTGGCGTTAAATATGATGTCGGCCGCCATATCGAGGTCGGCGTCCTTATCGACGTAAATATGGCAGTTGCCGACGCCCGTCTCTATAACGGGGACGGTGGAGTTTTTGACTACCGTGCCTATAAGCCTTGCGCTGCCGCGCGGAATCAGCACGTCTACATATTTGTTCATGGTCATAAGCTCGTTGGCACTCTCGTGAGAAATGTCGGTTATAAACTGTATGCAGTCCTCCGGTAAGGGCGATTTTTTGAGGGCGGCGCGCATTACATTAAATATTGCGGTGTTCGAGTGTATCGCCTCCTTGCCGCCGCGAAGCACGGAGCAGTTGCCCGATTTCAGGCAAAGCGAAGCCGCATCGGACGTGACGTTGGGGCGAGCCTCAAATATAACGGCGATAACTCCGAGAGGCACCGAAACCTTTTTGACCCGAAGGCCGTTCGGCCTTGTTATATCGGAGAGCGTTTTGCCGACGGGGTCGGGCAGGTCGGCAACCTCAATAACGCCCTTTGCCATACCGTCTATCCTGTCGGGAGAGAGAAGAAGTCTGTCCAAAAGAACCTTGGGTAATCCGTTCTCCTCGGCAGCCTTCATATCCTTATCGTTTTCGCGGAGAATATAATCCTTGTTACTTTTAAGCTCTTCGGCTATAAGTAAAAGAGCCTTGTTTTTATCGTTTGCCGAGGCTGTTGAGAGCTTTTTCGCAGCCTCCTTTGCGTTTCGGCATTTAAACTCGGTATCAGTCATTTTGTCTCAATCCTTTTTACCTACAAAAAATGTTCCTATTTGCTTGCCGTCGAGAGCCTTGTATATGTCCTCGGGAGCGGAGCCGTTCATAACTATCATATCTATTCCCGCGCTCATGGCTATTTGAGCCGCGTGCAGCTTTGTTACCATTCCGCCGGTGCCGAATTTTGAGCCGTGACCGCCCGCAAAGCCTATAAGCTCGTCTGTAATCTCGGTTACGGTGGGTATTATTTCGGCGTCCTCGTCGACTGTGGGGTTACCGTTATAAAGCCCGTCTATGTCGGTGAGAATTATCAGTGCGTCGGCTCCTATGAGCTTTGCGACTATCGCCGAGAGACAGTCATTGTCGCCGTAGACAATTTCCTCAACGCCTATTGCGTCGTTTTCGTTTACTACGGGAATTGCACCGTATGAGAAGAGCTTATCAAAGGTATTTATAAGATTTTTGCGCCTTTCGGGGGACTCCACGTCGCTTTTTGTGAACAGGAGTTGGCCTATTTTATGGCCGTATTCGCTGAACATCTTGTCATACATATACATAAGCTCGCATTGACCTACGGTGGACGCCGCCTGCCTGCCGGGGGTGTCCTTCGGACGCTCCGGGAGCCCGAGCTTTCCCGTGCCGACACCTATCGCTCCGGAGGAGACGAGAGTTACCTTGATGCCCGAATTTTCGATATCCGAGAGTACCGAGATAAGCTTATGCATTCTTCTTATATTTGTTTTTCCGTTGTCGTAGACAAGCGTGGAGGTTCCCACTTTGACAACGAGCCTTTTTACATCCTTTAATACCGCCAAGACATATCCTCCCACAAGCCCCGCCTTACAGGGCGCGAAATAATAACTGTCTCTTATACACATCTGACGCTGCCGAC
>ENA-UAPA01000746-UAPA01000746.1-human-gut-metagenome-genome-assembly--contig:-NODE-746-length-15941-cov-5.061501_pt1 | contig 15941 bp, 10 predicted proteins | sample MGYA00243476_ERZ654569 | MGnify/ENA primary metagenome ERZ654569 (study PRJEB26926, sample SAMN06164726) | human gut metagenome | biome: ENVO:00009003; feature: ENVO:2100002; material: ENVO:00002003... | reverse complement strand
GTTCGTGCGCGACGGGATGCCGCAGCTCGCGTTTGCGGGGCGGTCGAACGTCGGCAAATCGTCCGTCATCAACCGGCTCGTCAACCGCAAGAACTTTGCCCGCGTGGGTGCGTCCCCGGGCAAGACCTCGCAGATCAACTACTTTAAGATCGACGGCAAGCTCTACCTCGTCGACCTGCCGGGCTACGGCTACGCCAAGGTCTCCAAGACCGAGCGCGACCGCTGGGGCAAGCTGATGGAAAACTATTTCCAGTCTGCGGGGCTCATTCACCTCGGCGTGCAGATCGTCGACGCGCGGCACAAGCCGACGGCGGACGACGTGACGATGCACGACTACTTCGTGCAGACGGGCTGTCCCGTCGTGATCGTGGCGAACAAGCTCGACAAGCTCAAAGCGCGCGAGATCGAGCCGAATCTTGCCCAAATTCGCGAGACGCTGAGTTTGCGCGACGATGAGCTCGTCATTCCGTTCTCTGCCGAAAAGGGCACGGGCAAGGAGCAGCTGATTGCGGCGATCCTCGACCATTTGAACGGCTGAAAAGGAATAATGCTTCACAGAAAAGCCTCTGTATGGGTTGACCATACAGAGGCTTTTTATCATATTTCCAGGGAAATTATTTTCGCAGCGTCAGGAGTGCGGTGCAGTGGGAGAAGGATTCAAACGTCAGCGCGGGGAAGTGGGGGCGGAGCTCGTCGTAGACGAAGTAAATTTCATCTGAGTCCCAATCCTCGCCTGCTGCAGTTCGACACGCTTCGAGCTCTTCGCGCGTGCGGAAGGCGACGTCGCCGATGAAAAGACAGCCGTCCTGCTTCAAAAGCGGCAGGAGTGTGCGCAGAAAGCCGATTTTCTGCGTGTCCGTCAGGTGGTGGAGCGAGTAGGTCGCGACGATGGCGTCGTACTGCTGCGCACGAAGCTCGGGCACAAGGCCTTTAGAAAAATCGCCCTGATAGAGCCGCGCGTCCGGCATTTTTGCCTGCGCCAGTTCGATCATGCGCGCGGAAAAGTCCTGCCCATAGATGCGGCAGCCCTGCTCGTAGAGCCGCGAGGTCAAAACGCCTGTGCCGAAGCCAATGTCCAGCACATCACGCCCGCTCTGCGCGAGCACGCGCTGATAGAGCGCGTTCATCATGGCGCGGTAGCCCGCAAAGGGGTAGCAGTCGTTCTCGTCGGAGAGGCCGACGCTCTTGTCATAGCCGTCGGCCCAGAGGTCGAAGCCGGTATTGTTCAGCATGTCAGTCCTCCTTTTCGTTCAGCGGGGGAAGTCCCAGCTCATAGAACGCCACGGCGCTCGCTGCGGCGACATTGAGCGAGTCGACGCCGTGGTACATCGGGATCCTGACCGTGTAGTCGCAGCTCGCGATGGTCGAGGATGCGAGCCCGTCACCCTCCGTGCCCATGACGATGGCAAGCTTTTCTTCGGCGGCAAGGCGCGGATCGTCGAGCCGTACGGAGTCGTTGCGCAGTGCCATCGCGACGGTGCGGAAGCCGAGATCGCGCAGCAGCTGCGTCCAGTCGCCGCTTTCGGGCAGGTAGGTCCACGGGATGAGGAACACATTTCCCATGCTGACGCGCGAGGCGCGGCGATAGAGCGGATCGCTGCCCGCGGTCGTGAGCAGCACCGCGTCCATGCCGAGCGCGGCGGCGGAGCGGAAGATCGCGCCGATGTTCGTCGGATTCATCACGTTTTCGAGCACGACGAGGCGCCGCGCATCGCGGCAGACGTCCTCGACGCTTGGGAGCTTCGGCCGCCGCATGGCGCAGAGCATGCCGCGCGTCAGGTGAAAGCCGGTGAGCTGTGTCAGCACGGATTCATCAGCGGTGTAAACCGAAATATCTTGACAGCAGCGGGCGAGAATTTCGCGCCCCTTGCCCTGCGTATGCTGCCGCTCCATCAGAAACGACACCGGCTCACAGCCCGCATCAAGCGCACGGCCGATGACGAGCGGACTTTCCGCGACGAAGAGCGCGTTGTCGGGGTCCGCGCGATTGAGCAGTTGGTTTTCGGTCAGGCGCGCGTAGACGTCGAGCGCGGGATCGGGAAAATCGTGGATTTCGATGATGTTTGCCATAGGTCTTCCTTTTTAAGATTCTAAGATGTTCAGCAGTGCGGCGACGTCCGGCAGAACGAACGTCGGCTGCGGGTCAGCGGTGGGGAGGTTTTCTTCCTTCGTTTCGCCAGAGAGGACGAGCAGCGTGTCGATGCCCGCGTTCGCGCCGCTGGCGATATCCGTGTAGATGCGGTCGCCCACGAGCAGTGTTTCCTGCGCGGAAACGCCCGCCTCGAGCATCGCGAGCTGCGGCATCAGCGGTTCGGGCTTGCCGATGACGATGGGGCGGCGGGAGGTCGCGCGCCAGAGCATTTCGCACACGCTCCCGCAGTCGGGCACGAAGCCGTAGGCCGTGGGGCAGACCCAGTCGGGATTGGTCGCAAGGTAGGGGATGCCTTGTCCGAGCAGGATGCAGGCATCCTCCAGCTTTTGAAAGGTCAGCTCGGTGTCGAAGCCCATCAGGAGTGTGTTCGCGTCCTCACGCCGTTCTGCGACGGTAAAGCCAGCCGCGCGGAGCTGTGATTTCATCGACTCCGTACCGCAGACGTAATAGCGTCGGTCTTCTCCGCCGTGCTCGCGGAGATAGTGAATCAGCGCGTCGACCGAGGTGAGAAAATCGACCGCCTCCGTCGCGACGCCGAGGCGCGTGAACTTCTCGACGTAGGCCGCTGCGCTGCGCGAGGAGTTGTTTGTCAGAAAGCGGTACTGCCCGCCGCGTGCGCGGATGGCAGAGAGCAGCTCGCGGACGCTGGGAAAAAGCCGGTCGCCCAAGTACAGCGTGCCGTCGAGGTCGAAAAGAAAGAGCTTTTTGCGCTGAAGAAGATTATGGTCAACCATCAGTCACGCCTTCTTTTGCTGTCGATCGCAATGAAGAAGAATGAGCTCACCGCCAGAAGATAGGGGTAGAAGAGGTTTGGGATGATGTCAAACGCGGAGATGGCGTAGCCCAGCTCGTGCGCCGCGGAGATCGCGACGAGCATCTGCGCGCCGTAGGGGATGATGCCCTGGAAGATGCAGGAGAACGTGTCGAGGATCGACGCGGCCTTGCGCGGGGTGATGCCGTACTCCTCGCTCATCTCCTTGGCGATGGGGTTCGCCATAACGATGGCGACGGTGTTGTTCGCGGTGGCAATGTCCATCGCGCCGACGAGAAGGCCCATGCCGATCTGGCCGCCGCGCTTGCCGCGAAACGCCTTTTTGATCCAGCCGAGCAGCGCTTCAAAGCCGCCGTACTCACGGATCAGCGCACAGATGGCGGAAACTAAGATCGCGACCATCGAGGTTTCAAACATCCCGGCCGCGCCGCTGCCCATGTTTTCGAGCAGCGCCTTGACCGCGAGGATGCCGGTCTGCCCCGTTGCGCCGGTCGCAAGCGCGATGACCGCGCCCGATACGATACCGATGAGCAGCACGACAAAGACGTTGATACCGATGATGCCGCCGATGAGCACGAGCACATAGGGGATGATCTGAATGAGATTGTAGGCAGGGATGGGCGCGGGGTGCACGTCCGCATTCAGCGTCAGCACGAGGATGAGTGCGAGCGACGCGAGCGCGGCGGGGAAGGCGATGTGGAAATTTTCGCGGAATTTGTCCTTCATCGCGCAGCCCTGCCCGTTGCAGGCGGCGATGGTTGTGTCGGAAATGAAGCTCAGATTGTCACCGAACATTGCCCCGCCCATGACGGACGCGACACACAGTGGCAGGGAATAGCCGCTTGCCGCGGCAATGGGGATGTCGATGGGCGTGATGAGCGTGATGGTGCCGACGCTCGTGCCCATTGCGGTGGAGACAAAGCAGCTTACGACGAACAGCACCGCCACGGCGAATTTCGACGGGATGATCGAGAGCATGAAGTACGCAACGCTCTCCGCACTCGAGCGGCCCACGACGCCGACGAACATACCCGCGGCTAAGAAGATGAGCAGCATCGTGATGATGTTCTTATCGCCCACACCATAGCCCATCAGCGTGAGCTTTTCGTCGAACGACAGCGCGCGGTTCTGGCAGCAGGCTACGAGCAGCGCGATGAGAAAGATGACGACGATGGGGATGGAATAAAATCCCATCGGGATTTTGAGCACATACTCAAAGACAAGGCCGAGGCCCAGATACAGGACAAGGAACACTAAGATCGGCAGCAGCGCCGCGGGATTGGCTTTTTTCGACATGGGACGATTCTCTCTTTCTCCAAACATAAAAAAAGCTCCTGCGCGGAGCTTTTTGTGCGATATGAATTATTATAAGGAGCGTGGAGGACCTTGTCAAGTGAGATTTGCCCAAAATTGAGCGCAAAAGGGCTTGACAGAAGGACTCTAATCTGTTAGTGTACAAATATACTCTAACAGATTAGAGAGGGAACAAGATGGAAACGCCGAAAATTTTTGAGAGCGAATACCGCTTCTGTCAAATCCTGTGGGCACACGAGCCGGTCAAGAGCCGTGAATTGGTCGCCCTCTGCGCCGAGCACCTGGGCTGGAAGCCAACGACGACCTACACGGTCATTAAACGGCTCTCTGAGCGCGGGGTGCTGAAAAACGAGAATACTGTCGTCACGTCGCTCATCTCACAGGACGAGGCGCAGACCGCCGAGATCGATGAGCTGCTCGACAAGCGCTTCGACGGCTCGCTGCCCGCGTTCGTCGCCGCGTTTACCAAGTCGAGCCACGTGAGCGACAAGGAACTCGACGAGGTGCAGAAAATGATCGACCTTTATCGAAAGGAGAATCATCATGGATGACGTCTTTTTGAAGCTCGTGAACCTCAGCATCAGCGCAAGCTGGCTCATTCTGGCGGTGCTCGTGCTGCGGGTTGTCCTCAAAAAAGCGCCGAAGTGGGTCATGCCGCTTCTCTGGGGTGTGGTCGCACTGCGGCTTGTCTGCCTGTTTTCGATTGAAAGCGCGCTCTCGCTCATCCCGAGCGCCGAAACCATCCCGAGCGAGATCGTGACCGAAACGCGCGAGCCGGTGCTCTACGAGCAGGCGACGCTTGACATCGTCACGAATCCGACGCTGCCTTCGGCGGCGGAGGTCCCCGTCGGCGTGAGCCGCCAGCAGGCGCAGGTGGACTTCAACATCTACAGCGTCCTCTGGCTCGCCGGCATGGCGGCGCTGCTCGTCCACGCGCTCGTGAGCGCGGGAAAGCTGAAAAGAAAGCTCGCAACGGCGATTTTGCTGCGAGATAACATCTACGAGAGCGAATTTGTCGATTCGCCGTTCGTCTTCGGCGTGGTGAAGCCGAACATTTATCTTCCCATGCACATGGACGAGGGGACGGCGGCGTATGTCATCGCGCACGAGCGCGCGCACCTCGCCCGCCGCGACCACTGGTGGAAAGTGCTCGGCTACCTCGTGCTCGCGCTGCACTGGTTCAACCCGCTGGTGTGGGTCGCCTACATCCTCTTCTGCCGCGACATCGAGCTTGCGTGCGATGAAAAAGTCGTCAGGGGGCTGGATGGCGCGGCACGCGCAGACTATTCACAGGCGCTATTATCCTGCGCCGCGCCGAAAAGAGCCGTCGCGGCCTGCCCGCTGGCATTCGGAGAGGGGAACATCAAAACGCGCGTGAAAAGCGCGCTGCACTACAAAAAGCCCGCGTTTTGGGTCGCCGCCGCGGCGGTGCTCGCGGTCGTGATCGTGGCCGTGTGCTTTTTGACGAATCCGAGGTCGGAGCGCGGCAGCCTTGTCTGGGCGCAGAAGCTGAATGCGGCGGACGTTGCGTCAATCGAGCTCTACGTTCCGGCGGAAGGGGAGGCGCGGCAGTATAAAAAACTCGATACGGAAGAAATGGCACAGGCAGTCGAACTGATCAACAGCAGCCGCGGCACATATATCGAAAAACCGGAGACGGTTTACGCCGGCTTGCCGGTGTGGTTCCTTCTCACGATGGACGACGGCACGGTGCATGCTGTCGGCAGCGTAGTGGGCCATTATCTGATCATCGACGGCGATACTTTTGATGCGGACGTCGAGAATCAGGCGGAATGGGAAAACTATGTGCTAAAGGGCGATTCGGCAAGTCCGATCGACATGGCAGACCGGCTGTCGTATGCACTCTATGGGATGACAACGGGGGTGTATACGCTCGGCGAGGCCGTTTTCGAGGATTCCGTCTGGGAAACCAGCTATGAGGAGACCTTTGCCAATACGAAGTCCACGCCCGAGCTGTGGCTTTCCTCCGCACTTGGCACGGACATGACCGGTATTCTGTACGGTACAGTGACGGCGGCGAGAGGATACAGCTACCGCTTTTCGGAGTGGGAGGAGATCGACCTGACCGTGAGCAACTTCGACTGGCTGTTCCGCAGCGCGAGCGGCGAAGACTGGAACGGCACGAGCGCTGCGAAGCTGCGCCGAGAAAATGTGCGCGCCTGGCGCGGCACGAGAACGGCTGAGGACGACAATGCGACGGCCCCGCTTGAGAGATATCTCCGCTGGGATGAGCTTGCGGCGATGGACCAGTGGCTCTTATTACAGCAGAAGGACGGCAGCCTTTACCTTGTGATGGGCTATCGCAGCGGGGGACTTCCCTACAGCGGGGCGCATCCCTACCGCTGGATCGTCCGCCTGAACGGCGGCGCGACCGAGCTGACCCGCGCTGACCTGAACGGCGACGGGATCGAGGAAGTGATCTCCTATACCGGCACTTCCACGCAGAAGCCGTACCGGCTGCGCGTGAGCAATCAGAGCGGCGAAGAGCTCTGGAGCGCGGAGCTGGGGCTGGCGCACGCAGGCTGGAGCAGCTATTTCCTCTATCGCGACAGCGTCAAGACGGCGCTATTGTGCTACGAGCCGACGATGTATCAGGGCGAGGCGTCGTATTCCTATAGGCTCTTTCTGCTCAGCGGAAGCGAGACGACCACGCTGGCGGAGAATTCGGTGAGCTTCAGCATAAATCCCGATTCCAAAGACCCATGGCCCGCCGAGGCACAGAAATTCGCGGACGAGGTCAACAGGCTTTTAGATCAGAGCGAGCTTTTATTCTCCACGCTGAACGGCGAGCTGCACTGTTACGGCGACGACGCAGTCATCCGCTGCACAGATCCGTCGGAGAGCGACGGCAGCAGGACGCTGATGTCCGCCGACCTCGACAATGACGGCAGAGCGGAGCGGATTGTATGCAAGAACACGTTCGGCGTCTATGAGCTGTGCGTCGTCGACGACAACGGCGAGGAGCTGATGCGCGACCGCATGTGGGAGGGCGACGTCTACTTCCTCTGCCGCGAAAACGGACGCGACATGCTGCTGCAATACAGCTTGTTCGAGGGCAAAAATCAAGACGCGATCAGCTATTGTGACTACTACTACGGCCTTCACACCTTTGACGGCGGCAAACTGAACATCGTGGAAAACAACAACACGAGCATTTATCTGAACTGGGACGGAACGCAGAACGGCGATTGGGGCGAATCGCAGCAGGCATTCGCAGCGCGCGTCAATGAGCTGATCGACCAGAGCGAATTTCTCATTGCCCAACAGGACGGCGAGCTCATTTTGACGAGCGAGGTGCAGCGCTGGTACTGCGTATCGCCGAAAACGATCAGAGTGGCAATGGATGACACAACGATCTATATCGACAGAAAAAGCTGGGACTTTGCCGAACAGTACCCGTCGCTCAAAGGGTTTGAGGACATTGGGACCGCAGGCAACTACTTTGTGGCGTTCGGTAGCCTGGGGGAGAAAAACGGCCTCTACGTGGTGTTCAATTTCGTGGCCGGCACACTGCTCAAGACCTTCCCCGGCAACAACCTTATCTGGCAAGGAGATGACCTTTCCACCGCGGTCTACTCCTACTGGTCCGACATCTACGCGCTCAACGGGACGAAGCTCGCCGCGCTCGAACTCGCGAGCGGCGAGGAGATCAGCGGCCTCGCCTTTGCGCCCGACGGCGTGTCGATCATTGCGACGGTCTCCGGTAAGAGCGGCGAGCGTAAGGTGACGGTCACGCGCGAGGGCAGCGCGTAGCAGACCTCGCTCACCGACTGGACGGAGGGCGACGGCGCGGAGCGCACGTACTTCGCCCCTGTCGGGATCGAGGGGAACGAGACATTTCTGGCGACGGTCGGCGTGAGCTACCGGCTGGAACAGCAGTCGGACGGCACATCCCGCATCGCGGAGATCACAGGCGCGCAGGGGCTCACGCTGCCGCGCTACCGCCGCGGCTGGGTCAGCGTGGACGAAAAGGCAGACGTCCTGGACGCCGTGATCGCGGACGACGGCAAGAGCGCCGACGTGACGGTGCAGTATTACGCGAGCCTTGGGTCGGGGTATCAGACGTACACGGCGGGGGTTCATATTGTCGCGCCGTAGGGTGCGAGGGGATTCCCTGCGGCCGCGCAGGGAGTGTGAATAAAGGGGGCCATTCTCTCACGTGAGAGAATGGCCCCCTTGAACCCCCAAGAGAACGCAAGGGGCTCTGCCCCTTGACCCCGTACATTGGCAGTTTTTATCTTGAATGACTGCACGCGCTGCGCAGTGTGGGTGCGGTGTACATGGCTTCGCCATGAATCTTCTGCGAGTCGTCACCGATTGCAGCCGCGTCTTACTATCGTGAGGCGCGAGTGACGTTTGCTCGGCGGCAGACTGCCTGCGAAATGCGGCTTTGCTGCGCTCGCCGCATTGGTAGGCACTATCGGTAGACGGAAATTAGTCAGCACTTCTACAAGATGGGCAGAGCGGCACCCGCAAGGGGTGTGCCGCATCCGTAAGGCGTCAGAGCCGCCAACGGCAGAGCAACAGCGGATAGTAGAAGCAGAGGCAAGTCGTATAGCAGCTCTAAACGCGGCAACGCTGCGCGCAAGCATTTCCATTCCGGAGGCAAAAAGGTCATTCGAGATTGAGACTGCCAATCTAAAACCTTTCTCTTGGGGGATTTAAAGGGGGATATTCTCTTTTGTGAAAGAGAATATCCCCCTTTGACTGCGTGCCGCAGAGGCTGCGGCATTCCTCCGTGAACCACGGAATTGTTACTGAAATGATCAGTGAATATTCAAAACGCCGTCTTCGTTTTGGAAGAGGACAAAATAATCCTGCACGCGCTCGAACGGTGCGTTGTAGAGGAGGGGCCTGTTGACGTTGAAGTCCTGATAATCGCGCGCGGTCTTCACGGGGTACTGGAAGCGGCCGTTCTGGTGGACATAATAGAATAGTCCCTCGAATTTGGTGAACTCGTCGATGTTGTTGGAGAGGGCGCAGGCGACGTAGCCGCGCTGGTTCGTGCCATCGTTCGGGAAAGAGGCGTCGGCGCAGTAGATCTGCTTGAAGCAATTCTCGTACCAGTTGCTGAGGCTGGCTTGCTCCGTACCGGGATCAATGTAAGGGGCGGTGTAGGTCGCGCCGTCCGGACCGTCATAGAGCACCTGACCGGAGAAATCTTCGGCAAACCAGGAGTTGCTGTCGTGGTGTGGCTCAAAGGCAAGGCTCTCCGTGCCGTAAAAGCGCATGCCTTCGTCCCAGCGGAAATGGCAGGCGACGAACAGCCGGTCAAAGGGCCGTTGGACGGCAACGATGGTCAGGTGGAAGGCGTCATTCGTCTGCGGCTTATTGGAGTAGTTGATATAAGCGCTGCCTGTGCACTCTTTGATGACCACGCGCTCGGCGCGGAGGCAGGTGAGAAGGTCCTCGTCGGAGAGGTCGTTGAGCTCGGATTCGGGATAGCCGAGGGCGAGGAGCCTTTCATGGGCTTCGATCACCTGTGCGTCGGTGCCGGTCTCTTTGGGCGTCCAGTCCATGCGGTAGGAGCCGAAAAACAGGAAGCCACAGGCAATGACGACAGCGAGGACGGTGAGCAGCGAGCCGACGAGCTTGTGATTTGAGAAGCGCTCCTTGATCGGCTTGATGGCGCAGCCCTGCGCGGCCATCGACTTCGAGAGTTTTTTGAGGCGGACGACCAGGTAGAAATACCAGACGAGGTAAGCGCCGAGCAACAGGGAAAGCGAGGCAAACAATGCCGCTGCGACATAGAGCAGAATGTACCAGAGCAATAGAGCGCCCGCGGCGGGGGCGGCAGGCGGCGTTATGCCTGCGTCGCGCTGCATATCGAGCAGGCCCTGCCAGAGGCAGAAGAGCAGCACGAGCTGCACGGCGGCGGCAACGACGGTGAAAAATGCCGCCAGGCCGGTGTCCGCACGGTAGATCACGGCATCCTGCCCAAGCTCAACAAAAAGGAGCAGCATGTGCAGGCAGGCGCAGACATAGCCCGCGCGAAGAAAGCCGTTGACCCGCCGCAGGGCGCGGAAGCCGACGAGCAGGCAGAATGTGCCGACCAGCGGCAGCAGCACGTCGAGGTTCCAGAAATTCAGCGTCACGCCGGTGACGGCGAGGCCGCCGGCGATCAAGCCCATCGCGCGGCAGAAGGGCAAATCGCTCACATCGGGCGTCTCTACTTCGGGCGCGGAGAGCGCGTCGGCCATCTCCTGCGCGGGCGTGAGGGCCTCGGCCGGTTCCTCCTGTGCGGGAGGATCGGCGGGCGGTTCGGGCGGGGGAGTTTGCGGCAGATCAGGAAAGACTTGGTCGGTCATGCGAATTCCTCCTTGGCGTTATGTGAACAGAATCATAAGATCGAGACAACGAGCCGCCAGACAGGCACGGCCAGATAATAGCCGAGAACAGCGGAAGCCAGATTGGCGGTGATCGCATAGGCCGCGGCGCGGCCCTTGCTGTGGCCGGTGAGAAGGCCGCAGCCGGCGTAGAGATACAACTCGACAAGCAAAATGATGAGTTCCGCCGGAAGCAGGAAGAAAAAGAGATACCAAGCGCTCACGCCGTTGTGTGCGGTGATATATACAGATGCAACGGCTAAAAAGCCCTGTGTCAGAACGTTGACAAGTAAAAACGCTTCCCAGCTTTTCTTCCACGAATAGCGGAACAGAAGCAGCAGCGCGCCCTCGATGAGAAGCGTCGGCACGAGCGTTGCGACAAATTGCAGCAAGTAGCCGGGGATGGTTGAGGGAACGGAAACGGTGACCGCCGACGTATCGTCCGACCAGTTGACCGTGACGGACGATTGCAGAACGCGGCGATTGAGTATATCGGAGACCCAGACCTTGCCGGATTCGGTGACGAGGATGATGCGGTAGGTGCTCGGTACACCGACGTAGCCGAACCAGTGCAGTGCATTGCCAGAGGCGTCCGTCCCTTCCGCGTACAGCTCGCCCCACATCGGTGCGCCGGTCGTGCCCTGCGCCACGCAGGCGTGCCAGCCTGCGGGCACGTTGTCGCGCAGAAGTGCTAAGAGGTCGGGGTCGAGCGTATCCTCTTTGCCGTCGTAGTTCCAGTCGATGCCGTCGATACGGTTTCCATCTTCCGCGTCCCAATCACCCTTGGCGAGCAGGTCGAGATAGTAGGGCTCCTGCGGCGCGTTTTTGACGCGCACGATGAGTTGGGGCTTCGGCCCGTTGTCGGCAAAGGCAAAGGTTGTGAGCGCAAGAGATGCGAGGAGCGCGCAAACAAGCGTGCGAAGAGATTTTCGTTTCATCCAAATTTCCTCCTTTTAATGTTCGGTGTTCCATCTTCCAATCGTATAGACGCAAAAGATAACAAAAAAGTTCACGCTTTTACAAATTTTATCATAAAATGCCGCGCTGCGGGAAAAAGTTCTGGCGGGGCGTTGTACTTTTTTCATATTCTGCTACAATGAGGGAGAGAAAGAAGCGCATTGGGGGAACGGGTATGAAATGGTATGCGATCGGCAAGACGCTGACGCCGCTGGACCGCGCGCCGGAGAGCAGCGCGGCGGTGGTGCTGCTGAATTCGGACGAGTTGGCGCACGAAACGGCGCTGCCGGGACTCGAAGCGGTGCTGCACCATACGCCGAGCGCGCGGGACGCGCACGTCTGCAAGGCGGAGGTGCGCTCCAACTGTCTGAGCGGAACGCTCGCACTGCCGCGCGGCCGCAGGGACGGCACGCGCCTTTGCTGCGGCTATCTCGTGACGAAGGACCGCGTGGTGCTGGTGGACGACGGAGAGATGGCCGAGCCTTATTTGAAGCACATCGTCAAGGAAAAACGCCTGATAGAAAACAGCGTCGGACGATTTCTCTACGACTTCTTCGAGCTGCTGATCGCCAGGGACCTGCACCGCCTCGAGGAGATCGAAGACCGCGCGACGGCGCTGGAAGAACGCGTGCTCGCGGGCGAGCTGGAGGAATTCAGCACCCCGATGAGCGAGCTGCGCAAGGAGACGATGGCCTGGTACCGCTACTACTCCCAGCTCGACGACGTGGCGTGCGAGCTGCGGGAAAATGAGAACGGCTACTTTTCGGATGAGGAGTGCGGACTGTTCCGATTATTTGAAGAGCGCGTCATCCGCCTGCGCGAGGAATCGCAGCTGCTGCGCGAATACTGCACGCAGATCCAGTCGCTGTTTCAGTCGGAGATCGACATCCGGCAGAATCGCATCATGCAGATCCTGACCATCGTGACGACGATCTTCCTGCCGCTGACACTGCTGGTCGGCTGGTACGGTATGAACTTTTCCGGCATGCCGGAGCTGCACTGGAAATACGGCTACCCCGCGATCATTCTTGTGAGCGTCGCCGTGGTGGTGCTGAGCCTGTGGGTGTGCAAAAAGAAAAAATTCTGGTAAGAAAAAGGAACGGCACGTGCCGTTCCTTTTTCTTTTGACAGGAGTCACTTTTTATCGAAATAGTAGTCGCGGAAGTTGTGGTATTGCGCGGCGTAGTAGCGCAGCAGGCGATAGAGTCGAGAGAGCGGCAGATCGCCCTTGCAGAAGAGCGTGTGCGTGCCCTTGAACTGCTTGAGCTCGTCGGAGAGCTCCTGATCCTTGACATAGCGGCGCAGAATGCCGGTCGGCACGTTCTGCCAGAGGGCGACGGTGTGGTTGTAGACGCAGTCCTCGCGCTTGCCGTAGACGACATCGTTCGTCAGGAGCTTCATCATGTTCAGCCCCGCGGCACGGCAGAAATAGCTGCTGCGGCCAAGGCGCGGGTTGATCTCGAAGAGCACGTAGCGGCCCGTGCGGGAATCGTACTTCATGTCGATGTTCGAAAAACCGACGTAGCCGAGCTTTTCGAGAAACTCCTGCATTTTGTCATACAACGCCTGATCGCCGCGCGAGATGATGGCGGCATAGTTGCCGACAGACTTGGGGTCGTAGTATTCGAGCACCGGCTGGCCGAGGCACATCGCGCGCACATGGCCGTCAAGGTCCGAATAGCTGTTGAGCACGCGCATCGCGTCGTCACCGCCGGGGATAAACTCCTGCAAAATGAGCTTGCCGCGGTAGTCCGACTGGTTCATGCTGTGGACCATCGTGAGGTACTGCTCGCGCGTGTCGAAGAAGAAGACCTTTTTCTGCCCCTCAAAATGGCAGCGGAGATAGTCGAGTGCATTGGAATTCTCGGGCTTGACGACGATGGGAAAGTCGAACGGAAGGCGGTCGACGACGCTCTCGCGCTCCTCGGGAGAGGCGACGACGGTCTTGGGATAGTCCATGCCGTACTGCTCGCAGAGGGCGTAGAACTTGTCTTTCGTGTCGAACGTTTCAAGCAGCTCATCCGAGATGAAGCGGTTGGCGATGAGCCCCTCGAAATGGTCGTAGTGGCGGCAGAGAAGACCCGTGTAATAGTCCGAGCAGGGGATGACGAGCAGCTTTTCATAGTCCTGTGCGCACTGCTTCAGCACGCCGAGCAGCGCGTCGGGGAAGACCTCCTCGCGTTCAAAATCCGGGATGATGCGGCAGAGAAACAGGTGCGAGTGGCGCGTGGGCACAAGCTGCTGCGTGCACAGCAGCAGCGGTGTGACGTGATAGGCCTCCTGGAAGAGACGCGCCGTGCCGTAGGCGTTTTCGTCGCTGCCGAGGATGATGGGCAAAAAGTCCTTTTTTGCCTTTTTGGCGCTGCTCGCCGGCGCGGCGGGATGGACCTTGTCGTATTCGGCGAGGTATTTGAGTGCGAGCTCGACGTCGCTCGGGTAGGGGACGAAGACGCTGCCGCGCTTCATCGTTGTCTCTTCTCCCTTGCCGGTCAGCAGAATGACGCGCGCGTCCTTGCCGTCCAGAATTGCGCGGCGGATGCACTCGGCGCGGTCCTCGAGCACAAGGTGCGGGCAGGCAACGTGCTTTTCAATGTCGGCGGCGATCTGCGCAAACGGCTCTTCGCCGGAGTCTTCCTCGGTGATGAAGACGAAGTCGCAGTTCTGCCCGCTCAGCTCGCCGAGGTCTTTTCTGCGCTGGAGCGCGTGGGAGCCGGGGCAGCCGAAGACGGAGATCATCTGGCGGCCGGGGTATTCGATCTTTGTCGAGCGGTAGAGCGCGTCAAAGCTCATGCGGTTGTGCGCGTAGTCGACGATGACGGTGACGTTCTTGTCGCGGCTCTCGTAGATCTGCATGCGGCCCGCGGCGCGCGCCTTGCGAAGGCCCGAGCGCACATACTCCTCCGGCACGTCGAGCACCATACAGATGGCCATGGCAGCGAGGGCGTTGGAGATGTTGAAAAGGCCGGGCATCGTGATGGAAAATTCACCGTTGTACTTGGGCGAGGAAACCGTGAAGTAGAGCCCGTCGCTGCGCTTTTCCACATGCTGGCAGGAGACAGTGTCGCTTTCGTGTGAGCCAAACGTGATGAGGTTGCAGCGGTCCTTGGCGTATTCGATGACGCGATCCGAGTACTTGGCGTCGGTATTGACGCAGCCGAAGCGGCAGGAGTCGAAAATTTTGAGCTTGGAGTTGAAGTAATCCTCGAAGTCCGGGTGCTCGATGGGGCTGATGTGGTCGCTGCCGATGTTCAAAAATGCAGCGACGTCGTACGTGATACCGCGCACGCGGCCGTATTTGAGCGCCTGGGACGAGGCCTCCATCACAAGATGCGAAATGCCGCTTTCATAGGCGTTTTCAAAGTGCTGGTAGAGCTCAAGCACCTCGGGCGTGGTGATGTGGGACTCCTCGGTGCTCTTGCCGTCGTAGTTGTCGATAGAGGAGAGAATGGCGCACTTGGGCATCGACTGCGCGCGCAGCCAGTCATTTAAGATGTAGCGCACGTAGTAGGCTGTGGTGCTCTTGCCCTTTGTGCCCGTGATGCCGACGCTTGTGAGCTTGTCCGTCACATGGTTATAAAAGAGCTGACCGAGCACGACGAGGGAATAGCGAATGTCGTTGACAAGAAGACAGGGCGCGTCCACATTGTGCTTTTTCTCGGCGACGTAGGCGATCGCGCCGCGCGAGAGTGCGTCGCACAGGTACTCTTCCTTGAAGTGTGCGCCCTTGCAGATGAAAAGCGCGTCCTCGCTCAGTGCGCGCGTATCGTAGGTGAGGCAGTGGATCTCACGCGCGGCGAGCTCGTCGCTCACGGTGCTTTCGACCAGAATGCCCGCGTCGCGCAGCGCATCGACATATTCTCTCAGTGTGTGAACGGTATTCATAAATAGCTCCTTTGGGTCTTGCTTTTTCGGCAGGACGGGATAAAATATAGGCGATATCGCGTCGGATCGACACGATATTGGCAAGCAAACTCATTTCCGAAGGGGGAATCAACATGACTTATCAGCAAGTGCTGGAAAACGCAAGGACCTGCATCGGCCCTTACTGCAAGGCGTGCAATGACTGCAACGGCAAGGTCTGCCGCAATACGATGCCCGGCCCCGGCGCCAAGGGCGAGGGCACGGGCTTTATCCGCAACGCAGAAAAGTGGCGTGAGATCTGCGTCAACATGGACACCATCTGCGAAAATTCACAGGTGGACACCTCATTCACGCTCTTTGACCGGACGTTTGAGATTCCGGCGTTCGCCGCGCCGGTGGGCGCGATGCGTCTTCACTACGGGGACAAATACGACGATCTTACATACAATGATATCCTTGTGCGCGCGTGCGCAAACGCGGGCATTCTCGCTTTTACCGGCTGTCTCTTATACACATCTGACGCTGCCGACGATAAGGC
>ENA-UAPA01000710-UAPA01000710.1-human-gut-metagenome-genome-assembly--contig:-NODE-710-length-16316-cov-4.509932_pt1 | contig 16316 bp, 13 predicted proteins | sample MGYA00243476_ERZ654569 | MGnify/ENA primary metagenome ERZ654569 (study PRJEB26926, sample SAMN06164726) | human gut metagenome | biome: ENVO:00009003; feature: ENVO:2100002; material: ENVO:00002003... | reverse complement strand
AAATATAAACAAAAATTGGCTTTTTTCAAAAAAAGAGCAGCCTGTGCCTAAAACTCTGCCGGAGGATTGGGAAAGCGTCAACCTGCCGCACACCTGGAACGGCACCGACGGTCAGGACGGCGGAAACGATTATTACAGGGGCAAATGCTGCTATGTAAAGCTGCTTAAAAAAGCGGATTTGGGCGAAAAGCCCGTGCACTACATTCAGTTTGACGGTGTAAACAGCAGTGCCGAGGTCTGGTGGAACGGCGAAAAAATAGGTTCACACGACGGCGGATATTCTGCATTCCGTGTAAGGATTCCGGAAATTTCGGACGAAAACATACTCACGGTTTACGCCGATAACAGCCCGAACGACACGGTGTATCCGCAGGTTGCCGACTTTACGTTTTACGGCGGAATTTACCGCGACGTAACGGTTATCGGAGTCGATGAAAGCCACTTTGACCTTGAGTTTTACGGCTCGTCGGGAATTATGATAACCCCGAAGGTAAGCGGCTTGTCCGCAGATGTCAATATAACCGCGAGGGTCACAAATCCGCAGGACTGCTCCGTTCGTTTTGTCGTGACGGACGCGGATAAAAAGCCCGTGGGCGAAAAGAACGTCGATGCGTCCGACGGAAAGACGGTTATAGAAATCGAAAACGCGCATCTGTGGAACGGCACTCAGGACCCGTATCTTTACTCTCTTACAGCGGAGCTTTTGAAGGACGGAGAAAAAGCAGACGAAATTTCGGTAAGGTTCGGCTGCCGCAGCTTTTCCATAGACCCGCAAAAGGGATTTATCCTCAACGGTAAGTCTTGCCCTCTGCGCGGTGTTTCGAGGCATCAGGACAGACCGGGTATCGGCAACGCGCTCACCGAAAAGGAGCACCGTGAGGATATGGATTTGATATGCGAATTGGGGGCTAATACCATACGGCTTGCACATTATCAGCACAGTAGAGTCTTTTATGACCTATGCGATGAGCGCGGTATGGCGGTTTGGGCCGAGATACCGTACATTTCGCGGCATATGCCGGGCGGCAGAGAAAATACCGTAAGCCAGATGAAGGAGCTGATTTATCAGAATATAAATCATCCGAGCATAATAGTTTGGGGCTTGTCAAATGAAATTACCATGAACGGTGCGTCTGATTCGTCGCTTATCGAAAATCACCGTATGCTCAATGATTTGGTGCATAAAATCGACCCGACGCGCCCCACCACAATAGCGGTGCTCAGTATGTGCGACCCGGGCGAGGAGTATGTTAGGATTCCCGACGTTTTGTCTTACAATCACTATTTCGGTTGGTACGGCGGCAAGACCGATATGTACGGGCCGTGGTTCGATAAGTTCCATAAAAAATATCCCGACCGCGCCGTCGGTATGAGCGAATACGGCTGCGAGGCTCTTAATTGGCATACCTCCGACCCGCAGCAGGGCGACTACACCGAGGAATATCAGGCAAAATATCACGAGGATGTAATTCGTCAGATTGCCGTTCGCCCGTGGCTTTGGTCAACTCACGTCTGGAATATGTTTGACTTTGCCGCAGACGCACGCAGCGAGGGCGGCGAGAACGGAATGAATCACAAGGGCCTTGTTACGTTCGACAGGAAATATAAAAAGGATTCTTTTTATGCATATAAGGCGTGGTTGTCGGATGAACCGTTTGTGCACATCTGCGGTAAACGCTATATTGACCGCCCCGAAAGCGTGACGAGCGTCACGGTTTATACAAACGAGCCGTCCGTTGAGCTTTTTGCAAACGGCAAGAGCCTCGGCGTGCAAAAGCGCGGGGAATTTCCGTTCTTTTACTTCTCGGTGCCGAACGAGGGCGAAACCGTGCTTACGGCAAAGGCAGGCGACTGCACCGACGAGAGCCGCATACGCAAGGTCGATAAGGCGAATCCCGACTATGTATTGCAGGAGGAGGGCGCGGTTATCAACTGGTTTGAAATCGAAACTCCGCCGGGATATATGAGCGTAAACGACACCATAGGCGATATTTTGGCTACCGCAAAGGGCAAATTGCTCGCTTTGAAAATTCTCAAAATGGTTCGTGCCAATATGAAAAAGAACAAGGGCAAGTCCACAGGCGGTATGGCGGATATGGCAAAGGGTATGAAAATCAACAAGAGTATAATAGAAATGGGCAAGGGCTTCAGCGTCAAGCGCGTATGTATGATGGCAGGCGGCTTGTTTACAAAGGAACAAATCCTTGAAATCAACGCAAGCCTTAACAAGATTAAGAAAAAGCAGAAATAAAAAAGCTGTCCCGTGCAAAATCACTTTGCACGGGACTTTGTCGGCTTGTCAAACTGCCGATAAAGGAGTCTGCTTTGCGGCGTAAAATTTAAAACAGCATTTTTAATGCGAGAAATTTCAAAAAGCTCTTGCCCTACTACCCGTCGCGTGTTATAATAATTGGGTTCACGGGCCTGTAGCTCAGCTGGGAGAGTGCTACATTCGCATTGTAGAAGTCGAGAGTTCGAATCTCTTCAGGTCCACCAAATAGTGCAAATCCGAACTCATTCTTTTTCGTGAAGCACTGTGTCGGATTTGTTTTCATAGTAGAGGACGTAGGTTAAACTGCGTCCTCTTTTTTAGGTGTCTCGTAAGTAAGAGCCTGTTTGGAATCTCCAATGCCAGCAGTGGTCGGGTCAGTCACGATACCGAGAATCGTGAGGACTGCGAACAGGGCATTTACGACTGCCAACATCTTGTCTCCCAGCTCACCCAAATCGAGAGTGTAACCGAAGACAGCGGCAATCACCTGTACCAGCAGAAGCACCGCCGGAATCAGAGCAATCCAAAAGTTCTTGTTTTTGATACGCACTTTCCAGTTAATCATGTTGATTTCCTCCTTAAAATTGATGTTTGAAGTAGTTAAAGTAGCTGTTCTTGGCTTTTTTCGTATAACTTCCTCTATATACACGCATATATAGCAAAAGTTTACGCAAAAACCGATTTTCAACTACTTTTACTACTTGGGTTAAAACAGCTTATTGACCTCGGACTGTACTTCGCTCGGGTCATAACCAGCCTGTTTCAGACGATTTACACGGTCTGCGCCGTTGCCCCACGAAGACCAGCGAGCGTCAGAGCAAGTACCATTGTAGATTTCCTTGGCGATTTCAGCCGCAGATTTCTTCGCAGTACCAGCCGCAGTGCCGGACTTGGTAGTGATAAAAGCGTCATAGCCAGCGGCTTTCAGCTTCACCATCATGTTCTCGGCATTAGACTTCTGACTGTAAGCGCCGACCTGTACCTTGTACAGATTACCCATCTGTACGATGTAGGTATCGAAGCCAGCGGCTTTCAGTTTTGCCGCCCATGCGTCAGCGTTGGAACGCTTCGAGAACGCCCCTGTCTGCACTCTGTACAGCGTTTTACCGTCAGAGGGTACATCTACCTTACCAGTGTCGGTAGAGCCGCCTGTGAGACGCTTAGTGACCTCTGCGGCAAGGTTGCCGAGACGGTTGTACAGCCAGTCTCCCGGGCAAGATTTATTGGCGAACCATCTATGTACCGTCAGTACCATTTCATCGGACTTCGGCGCATAGGCAAGGGTCTTATTCTTATCGCCCAGCCACAAGAGCTTGCTCTTGCCGTTACGCTGACAAATATCAACGCACAGGTTTACGAGGGACGCATACACAGCGTTATTGAACGCATACGGAGCTGTCTTGTCAGACGCACACTCGATAGTGACTGCTCGCTGGTCGTTCTCACGACTGGAAGAACACCACGAACGGTTTTTCTCCTCAACGCTCATGGAGATACGACCGTCAGTACCGATACCGTAGTTGCAACTCGCCTGTCGAGAGGTGCTGATAAAACAGCCACAGATACTCTCTGCGGAGAGCTGACCTACTACACAATGCGGCGTGATACGGTCAATGGAATGGGTTCTCTGCCCGGAATGGTTCGGGGAGAGCTTGGTGTAGACCACCAAAGGACTGTTGCTCATTTTTGTTTCCTCCTTCTTGTCATAATCGGTTAAATGCCATGTCTCAATAACACGCATGAGGTTGTCCACATACTTGTGAGACGTAGCATAGCCATCGGCTTTGATATTCTCAAGGTATTTCCGAGGGTCGGTAACGCCTTTGAGATTTTTATAGTTCGGAATGTTGATGAAATCGAAGTAGCCGATAACTCCGTTTTCCATATCCTTGAACTTACACCATTGCATAGCAGAACTGGTGTAACTGCCGTCTGCGTTCTGCTCGCTTCCCACCATGTGATAGATACTGATACAGGTCTTGCAACGACCTTTCCGGTATTTCAGACCAAAGTAGTTATGAGCGTTTACAGCCAGCTCGGAAGTGCCGTAGCCACTTTCCAACACCGCTTGAGCGATGATAGGTGACACGACCTCGATTCCGTACACCGGGGCGTACTTCTTGATATACGCCGCAACGGTTTTGACAAAATCTGAATGGTTCATCGGGTATCACCCCTTTCATACCCACCATCGTTTTCTTGGCTCACCGTGGTAGATTTCTTCTTCCTCGTATCGGTCAAGTCGGTGGTGTGCGGATTTCGTAGACTGCTCAACCATCACGACACGCTCGGACAGGTCGTTGACCTTTACCTTAACGTCTGTGATTTCCTTGCGGATTTCTTTCGTATCATCACTGATAGAATCCAGCTTTTGAGACAGAATAGCGTCAACCTGTGCTTTCTTACTCACCTCGTCATTATTGGCTCGACTATTGCTCTTGAAAGCAAAGTACACGGCGGCAACAATGGAGACGAAGGTAAGAATCTGATTGAACTCAATGCTCACATTTCTTGTCCTCCTCTTTTAGAATGTGAGGGAGAGCCGGGAGCGACCCTCCCTCATGCCGCCTTATTCAGTGATAAGGTCTTCCAGCTCAAGGTCAATGAGCATTTCCTTTACCTGTTCCTTGAGAACAGCCGGAACGCTTGCGTAAGTACGCTTACCCTTGACAATGAGTGCCACATAGATAACAGCCATGTTTTTCACCTCCTTCCTGTTGAGCCATAGCAAAATGCGCCACAGCATGATTATTCCTCCAACAGCTTCTTGACTTCCTCTCGGAGCTGTTCGGGTACATCGTTAATGGTCTTGAGACCTTTGCGAATCAGTGCAACGTAAATCTTAGCCATAGTTAGTTACCTCCTAAAACCATTTCGTATACTTCCGCAAGTGCCACCTGTACATCGGTGATACTATTAGAGGTTGCGTTGAGAGCGGCTACCAGCTTCTCCTCCTTGGTCTTCTCACGGAACGCAAGATAGAAAGTGCCGTCAGCCCATTCCATCTGCTGAATGAAGACCATATCAGTGTAGGTAGTCTCGGTCTCTCCATCGGAGACCTTCATGGTAGAGAGATTATCCTTGAAGATAGTCTCGTCCACCTTTTCTTTGCTGACATAGTTCGTGCCGTTCATATCCAGCCCGGTCAGCTTTTTGCCATTGGCAAGGGTGATAGTGTACATTTCGTTACCTCCTTTAATTGATTGAATAGGGTGTCCATGTTACTTCGTTGTTTCTTACTCATTATTTTGTAATGATTCTTAAACCAACTCTTATAGAAGTCCGTAAACTCCTTTTCTGTTAGCTTCGGAGCGAGTTTCTTCATTTTCCGTCTCATTGCGGTAAGCCGTTTGGGATTGATTTTCTGAATCACCCTCCCGGTGTCCGTTAGAGAGTATTGAACTTGAAGAAATCGCCAATGCTCGGAGAGCTTACAGATTCTCGTCTTCCGGGTATTGACCGTGATTCCGAGTTCGTTCGCTATCTCGATAATGTCCTCAAGAAGCTCCTGTAAGAACTCTTTGCTCTCGTGAATAGCATAACTATCGTCCATGTAGCCAGCGTAGAATTTCACACCACGAACGATTTTGACATAGTTATCAATTCGTATTCGGTAAGAGATTCCAGCGGTCTGTGCCACTTGGTCTCCGATATTGAGGTGCTTTCCCATGAACTTTTCGCCTGTGAACAGCTTCGGGTTCATATACTGATAGAGGAGAGAATCAAACAACTTGTCGAGACAGTGTTCATATTCTTCATCACTCATGTACGATACATCAACCCTTGAGCGTTCTACGGTCTTCCGCAGAAGCCATAGGGCGTGTTCATCATCGACATACTGCTCAAACAACTTCAACAACACATCATGTCTGATATTGTCGTAGTATTTTGAGAAGTCTATCAGAAGAATGTACCCTTCGTTGCTACCATGCTGTGCATAATATTTCCGAAAGTGGGTGAGCAACCTCTTACGAGTGAAAGCGATACCTTTTCCGACAACGCTTGCTCCATTGTCATAAATGAGGTGTGGTTCAATCAGAGGATTCAAAACCTCGTCACAGAGAGCGTGTTTCACGATTCTGTCTTGAACCTGTTCGCCTGTAATACGCCGGAGCTTTCCTTGTTCATGCAAGGTGAAGTTTGTAGTTGGTAAGAACTCATACTCCATGTACTCAAGGTCTCGTTGCATTTTCGATAACTCCAACAGATAGGTCATGTTAAACCTCTGTACCTGTGGTTTCCAATCACTACCTTTCATTGCTTTAGCTTTACTTTCGTAAAGAACATTTCCATCAAATATCTTGCGCTGATAACCTCGGCTATCGTAATAGGAGGTGTCGCATTTAGTATTTACCATACGGAAGGATAATCTCTCCTTTCTCTGTCTGCGAAACGCTCGATAGGCTACTCAATCACAGAATCGAAATCCGGGCGAACGCCATTAGAATTGGAAGCGTTGTTGTAGTTCGCATTACCGTTGTTGTTGACAGAGGCGAAATTGGAAGCGGAATCAGAGATTACCCTCTTGGAGAGCCGACTTGAACTTGTTGTCAGACTTTCTCCAACCTTTAAGAAGGTTTATTTCGGTCTGTATCATTTCAGCGAAACGAAGGTACTTGTTCACATCGACAGGAAGGGTCTCGATAGCATACTGCAATTCCTGTGTGAGCCTATAACACTGTCCGACTGCTCGGTCTTGGTGAACTCTACGCTCAATCAGTTCTTCCCGGTAGGTTGGGTAAATGCTGTTTGCAACATATACCTCCTCGGTGATATTACGCAGACAATCAACAATCACTTTTCGCTCGTCTGCGATGAACCATTCTGCAAACGCAGTGTTCTTTTCCATGAGCTTTTCATATCGGACTTTTTCATCGGGTGATAACTCCTCATACGGTCTGCCGCCGAAGGTTGTTTCAACTTTCTTCACGGCTTTGTCGAGGTCGTACCCGAAATCACGGAGCAGTAAATCCGTGACCTCCTTACGCATTTTGTTGAGGTGGTGAAATACCTCAAACTGTGACGGTTTTCGTTTCGATTTCAATACAGACACTTGTTAATAAACCTCCTTGTGCGCCCCACAAGGGGGCGCAGATTTAAGATATACAGAAAGCCGGGCGAACGCCAAGAGAAGCGGAAGCGCCGCCGGAGGTCGCAAGACCGTTGTAGTCGACAGAGGCGAAAAAGGAAGCGGTAATAACGTCCCTCAACCACCAGTTATTTCTGTTGCAAATACGGCTCGGCTCGTGCTGGAACAGCGGCAACTGGGATTTCTCGACACGGTAGTTAGCCGGGACATTGCTACCGTCAGAAACAGGGGAGAAAATACCACTGCCGTAGACCATCTGCTCGCACATAAGGTCAACTTCGGAATCGCACCATGCGCCGCCGGAAGCACGACCATTCGCAACAGCGTTCGTCAGATAGATTCTGTGTTTCAGAATATGACCGCTGAACGCACTCTTGATAGTGGTCTTAGCCTGTTCGAGATTGCTCTTGTACATATCCGAGCCGACATAGCCGCCAGCCGTAGTATTTGCCGCACCGCTTTCCCAACCGCCGGAGCTGGTGTTGTGCATTTGTGCGTTGTACAGGCAAGTGTCCGGCACGATAACTACATGGTGGGTGGTACAGCTCGTATCGCCACTGTTGAGGTAGTAATCGAACGCCGCAATACGGTAGTTGACACCGCCGATAGTCCAGTAATCACCGATGTATAAATCATCGAATGTACCAGCCTTGATAGCGGCATACTGTGCGGTAGTCACGGTGCTACCCAGCGACTTGCCACGGTAAATTGCATTGTGCGCCCCGGCGTTGTTAAAGAGCAGAGGAGCGATTTTCGCTTCCGTACCCTCAACCGCCTTGGTTCTGAAATTGGCAAAGGTGATTTTCTTCAAGCCTGTGCCATCGTGAATCGGAATCAGACACGAATCGGTCGGTGCGGTGAACGCCGTGAGTTCCGTCACTTTCTTGGTTTCAATACTGATTGCACTCATTTTTATTCCTCCTTATATTTCCAATCTGCCACGATTGCATTACCCAAATCGTCAGCAAGAAGCGTAGTACCAGTGTTGTCAATCGCAACAGGTACAGTGAAAAGGTTCTTCAAGGTCATGTGTTCCAGTGCCGCCAAACGCTCGTCTACTTCGGTAATCTGATTTTGCAGACTTCCGGCAATATCTTCGTTCAGCTTACCTTTGATACCAGCAAACCATGTGTTAAATGCCGCAGTCTGCTCGCCCTCGTAGGTAGTCATGTGTTCCTCATAGGTCTTTTCGATTTGTGCCAAAGACGAATCGCCCTGTGCCTTGAGGTTTACGAAATACTGGGTCAGCTCTTGATAAGAACTATCACCCGAGCTTTTGAAAAGCTCCTTCTGCGTGGTGAAGTAGGTCTGAAACTCCTCATACAAGTTCGTGCCGTTTTCCAGCATAGACATGATGTAGTTCAGAGCTTCGTTCATACGGTTAGCGTCTTTCGCACCGAAGAAGGATTTCTCCTTATTGGTGTAGGTCGTAACATCGTTGAACGATACCGTACCATCGGAGTTATCGACCTGTGTGTATCTTTTCAGACCACTCCAAACAGCGTCCGTATAATCAGTAGGAAGTAATTTCCACGCCATTTATAACCCTCCCTTCATACCAAAATTCCATGTGAATGTCCTCCTTCCATCACTCTCATTGGTGAGCCTGTCGTAAAGGTCAAGGATTGCTCCCTCCAAACGATTGAGTTCTTTGAAATCCATCGTATTACCATTGGCGGCATAGGTAGGAGCAGTGCCGTAAGACCTCTTGAGACTGTGGGTATTGATGGTAACGAGGTTCGCTTCCAGTGCATTGATTTCATCAGCATAGAAGTAGTCCTTTACGGTCTTATCGCTTCCGACAGACTGAATAGCGAACTCGTCATACATCTTGATAGCCAACTCACGGAGGTATTCGAGGTTGTTCTTAATTCGATTGAAGTCCACGGCGTTGAATCTGTCCCCGGTGTAAACACCATCGACAGTCTCACCGTTCCAATCGGTTTTCGGTGTAGACCACGACATTTTAACCTCCAATCCTTCGGGCGGTTACTCGACCCGAAAATGCTTGCTTGAAATTGACAGTGTGACGGTAGATATTTACCCTCATACCATCGTGGAACTCGTTTTCTTGATACACAATGTCGGTAGCGTCCAGCTCGGGATTTCCTCGAGTATCGTATTCGTACTCGATTCCGGCTGTGTAGTAATCAGCCAGCCATGCGGCAAGCTCATTCGCCATCGTGGTATTACTTATCAGAGGATTCTTCCACTTGACTGTCTTACCACGAGCATTGAGAGACACCGTAGCGTACTTCTCAACGATTTTGTACCGATAACCCTGTACCTCGAGCTTGAACGAGCCAGTGACATTGAATTTGATGGTAACGAAGTAGTTACTCCATGCCACTACGGTTGCCTTACCTTCGACTTCATCGAGCTTCACCTTATAACCATAGGAAGGGTCTTGAATGTAATAAGTCTCGACCTCACCAGCGACTACATCTATGTCCTCATAGACAAGGTTTTCTTCTCGATTGTTCTCTTGGTAGGTGTAACATGGGACGATAACCTCTTTGATAAGCTCCTGTTTGATAGCTTTCGGGGAGGAGGTCATGTCCCGGCGATTCATGGTGAAATCCACAACATCGCTCAAACTGAAATAATTCAGTACGATACGGTTGTACGGCTCTGCGGTTTTTGTGAACTCAATCTTCATCACATCGAAATCATCGAAATCTCGAAGAATAATCGAAGTGGTGTTGATTTCGTCTTTCTCAACCGGGTATTCATTTACAGGCTCGCCACCCTTGTACGTTCTGATTGTGAACGCCGCCGGGAGAGCTGTACCGAAGACCAGCTTCAAACCGTAATAAGCTCGAATCGCTTCCATCGTGATAGTAACGACAGGATTCTTTGTGAATGTTCCGTTTGCCCCGGAGATTTCCTTCGAGACATACCCGGTTGTCAGAGCCGCCTTGCCGTTTCTCGGAAGGAAGAACATCGTCCCATCGGTAGGGGTATAATTCCCGGCGAGGGTTGCATATTCGACCTTCGGTGTGTCCGTCAGCACGTTTGCGGCATTGGAGTAGGTCTCCTCGCCGTTGGTTGCGATGGAAGCACTCGACATGAAATTCGACTTGATTTGAACCTTGCCGTCTCGAGACTGGGTGAGAACACATCGACAGGCATTTGCGATAATCTGCAATGCTTCTTTGTATTTCACTCTCGGAATCGGGTTGTTAGAGTAGAGCTTCTTCAAACGTGGGTCGATATAATACTCGGAAATCCCAGCGTCCTTCAAAATCTCCTCTGCCAGTGCGTAGTAGCTTTTACCAGCGGCACTATACAGACCCTTCACATACTCGCCGTCCATGTTGCGGAAAATGTCTTGGCAACGGATTGTAGCCGTGTTATCGTCACTTTCCCATTCGGAACACCACAGGTGGTTTCCTTGAATCCACTCGATAGTGTCAGAACCCGGGGTCTGATAGCCGTACATAATATCCATTTCCTGTCCTGTCTCGAGGTAGTTGATAGCCGAGTTCGGGTTATCCACATTGAAGTAGTGGTCGTAGTTTTTCAGCGTTACCGAAAAATCGAACTGCGGAACATCAGCCCCGATAGGGGAAACGTAACTGTCAAGAGCAGAACTCATAACAGAATCGTTGTAATACACAAGTCCGTAACCGAACATGATAGAGTAGATACGCAAACGGCTTTGAGGATTCTTCATCTTGTAGAACACCAGCTTGATATAGGTTGTATTTTCCAATACTTCCTCGGTACTCCACTTTGATTTTGTATTCCCTCTAAACTCAATGGTCTGCCCGGTACTTCCGACAATATCGAAATCAACCGGGTAATTCTCACCGAAGTTAATCGTGAGACCCTTGAAATCCGTTGCGATTGTGTTCAAGCTGATAATCACTTCACATCGAGCTTCGGAAATCAGCTTGTCCGAGACAATCCCGGTATCATAGTATCTCCCTCCCTCGGTAGCCCGAGGGAGAAAGAACATAGAGCCATCTACTTTCGTGAACTCCTCCTCGAGAGTGGCATAGACCGTATCGTCAATATGCTCTCCGAAGATATTGTCCTTGTTCGAGTAGTAGGCATAACTGCCATTATCGACCGTAGCTTTCGCCTGTGCTTCTTGGTTCACAAGTCCGAAAGAAATCATAATGTATGCTCTCTCACGGAGAGAGGACTTCATGCTTTCTTTGTATGCTTTCGATACTTTCTGCATAAAACCCCTCCTTTACTCGCCAGTGTCGATAAGATTTACCTTGCAATTCCGATAATGCGTTGGAGTACCGTCTTCTGTCACCCAGTAGGGTTCTCCTGTACGGTCTCCGCAGTACATTCTTACGGTTTTGCGTTTATTTGTTACAGGGTCATTAAATTCGACATAGACGAAGAAATTGCTCAAGATAGAGAGAATCCGTTCCCATTGAGCCGCAGTGAGCCACGCCCACTCAAGCCCATCTATCTTGTACTGGTCTCGCCCAACTCTTTGACCTACAACAGCACCGTTAGCGTCTCGTCCGCTGTCAACCACGGTGGTTACGACTACGCTCACACCTCGTTTACAAGGTGGTAGCTCATAACCATTTATCGCTAAATATGCCATCGCTACACACCTCCTTTACTCGGTGAAGCTGAAACCGTTCGCTTCCTTCTGCGTGGTAACAGCGTCATTGATTGTACGGTTGCCGACCTTTACGATGGTCTGTTCCTTCTTGTCTGCCTGTCTCTTGGTATCGGTAGCGATTTCCTTGAGAGTAGGTTCGACATACTCGTGGTAGAACTCACGCATATTGCGAGACCACAAATCATCGGAATATGCACCGTCATAGGATTTCTTGGAATCTTCGTACACCGTCTGTGCCAGCAAGTTATAAGGGTCATAACCGCTTGCCGAAGCCAGCACAAGGTTGTCATTGATTCCGGCGGTACTTACGACAACGGCATTGATAATACCGTTCGCACAAGTCACAATGTCTCGAGACATGGACTGCCAGTACCCGGAGAACTGCGCCATACCGCTCACGATGGAGCTGTGCATGACAGAAGCAAGCTGGAATCGGTTCAGCACCTCGGTAGTGCCATTTACATGACCCACCAGCTCTGCGCCGCTCTCACCAGCAACGAACATAGAGCCATGCGCCCGGTTCGTGCCGCCAGCATATTTCGGCATTGCTTTCCACATATTCGGAGTGATGATACCGCCGGAAGCGAACATCTTCACGCCGCCGTTCGCACCAACGATACCGCCGTTCGCCAGTCCGAAGAACTTCTTAATAGAAGTCCAGCCGGATTTGAAAAGCGAGATACCGACAGATACCGAAGTACCAACGAAGCTCGAGATAGAACTCCAACCGTTTTTCCATAGAGAGATACCGACACCTACGGTGTGGCTACCAATCCAGTTCTTAATCGTTGTCCACCCGGACTTGAAAAGCGAAATACCTTGAGCGATAACAGGAAGACTACCAATCCAGTTCTTTACGGTAGACCAGCCGGATTTCAGCAACGAGATTCCTTGCGAAAGCGTAGGAATGTTACCAATCCAGTTTTTAACCGTAGTCCAACCCGACTTGAGTAAGCTGATACCTTGAGAAAGAACCGGGATATTTCCAATCCAATTCTTAACCGTAGTCCAACCACTCTTGATAAGGCTGATTGCTTGGGACAGAGTAGGAATGTTACCAATCCAACCCTTTACTGTCTGCCAACCGCTCTTAATGAGATTGATTGCTTGGGACAGGGTAGGAATATTGCCGACCCAGTTTTTAACCGTTGTCCAGCCGGATTTCAGCAACGAGATTCCTTGACTGACAACCGGGATATTACCGACCCACTCTCTTACAGAGTTCCAGCCGGATTTCGCAAGACTTACTGCTTGCGATACTCCCGGGATATTGCCAATCCAGCCCTTGACCGTCTGCCAGCCACTCTTTGCGAGTGCGACAGCTTGGTCTACGGTAGGAATGTTGCCTATCCAGTTTTTCACGGTAGACCAGCCGGATTTCAGAAGCCCGACACCCTGTTTCACAGCCGGAATGTTACCAATCCAGTTCTTCACAGAAGACCAGCCATCTTTTACGAGCTTTACGCCAGTTTCAAGAGATAGACCGTCTTTCGTCTTGTCAGACCACCAACCCTTTACGTTGTCCCACCATTCCGAAGCATTGTTTTTTACTTCGGCAAGGAATTGAACAGGCTTGCTGTTCTTAACCTTCTTTTTGAATTTGTTCCACTCGTCAGATATATTTCCGAGAGCTTCCTTAATTCCGCTCACCATCGAATCCCAGCTAACAGGTTTTCCAGTAGCGAAGTCCTTGACCCCATCTGCAATGAGAGCAAGACCGAGAGGAATACCAACACCTGTCAGACACAGCATGAGACCGATAGCGAGTTTGCCGAGAGAACCAGCCATAGATTTAATCTTAGAGAATACTCCCTTGATTTTCTCTTTGATGGTGTCCCAGTTAATAGCTACTGCTGTACCGAGAGCCGCCGCACCAGCAAGGATAAGACCTACGCCGAGAGGAGTTGCAACTCCTGTGAAAGCGAGAATCATACCTATGGCAATGGAAGCCGCCCCAGCAATGAGAAGAATCTTCGTAGTAACCTTTCTGATACTGTCCGGCATACTATTCCAATTCAAACCAACCGTTGCGGCAAGACCGACAGCACCAGCGGCAATCATCGCAATACCCAGCCCGGTTGCAACACCTGTAAGAGCGAGGATTGCACCGACACCGATTAAAGCACCGCTCACGATAGCCACAATGCTTAGTACGGATTCTTGAACATCACCTGTTAAGGAGTTCCAGTTCAAAGCTACTGCCGAAGCAACAGAAACCGCACCAGCGGCAATCATCGCAATACCGAGAGGAATGTTTGCACCTGTCAGAGCGAGAATTGCACCGAATGTCAGTAATGCACTTCCGACAATGGTTTCGAGCATACCGATTGTCCTACGGAGAGGGTCGGACATCGAATCCCAGTTAAGACCGATTGCTGTAACCATGCCGACAGCACCAGCCGCCATCAATGCGATACCGAGAGGAACATCAACGCCAGTAAAGGCGAACAATGCACCCATAGCCAGCAACGCACCGCTCACGATTGCCGTGAGAATGGACAGAGCGTTCGACAGGTCTCCGTTGAGGAACTTCCAGTTAATTACAGCCGCAGTACCGAGAGCCGCCGCACCAGCCACCATAAGACCAGCACCGAGCGGTACATTGACACCCGAAAATACAAGGAAAGCACCGATAGCCAACAGGAAGCCACCCAGCACCCCGGTAACGAGGGTAAGTACCTTCGCCAACCGTTCCGACATTCCGTTCCAGTTCGCCATTACCGTAGCCGCCAAACCGACAGCACCAACAGCCATGAGACCGAGACCGAGAGGAATGTTCGCACCAGTGACAACAAGGATAGTACCGATTGCCAGTAAGAATCCGCTGATAACAGCCGTGATTTCCCACATAGCGTCCTTAATCATCTGAACGATTTCGTCAACCTTGGAAGTGATTGCTTCACCGAGGAAATCGTAGGTAGGAAGGTCAATGCCTAAATCCCCACCACCGATACCAGCACCCGAGCCGCTACCGCTTCCGCTGGAACTATCGTCATTAGACAGGACGTTCAGCTCGTCAATACCGAGCAGAGCATTTTTCAGCTTCTTAGCCGCTTTCCCGGCTTTGCCCAGCCCATCGGAAGCGTCCCCAGCGTTGTCAGCCAAATCGCCAACCGCAGAAGCACCAGCGGAAATGCCGGAATAATCTACCTCCGGGAGTTTGAATCCGAACAGACTTGCGATAGAGTTTGCCAGCATACGGACAATCTTCGCCAAAGCGATTGCATACGGTAATACTGCGTTCAGAGCCGGGATAAAGATATTACCCAAAGCTCTTGCACACTGCGTAACCTGTGCCTGTAAAACACGAAGCTGGTTCGCCGGAGCGTTCAGAGTACGAGCCATATCACCTTGAGCGGTAGTTACCTGTGTCATAATTGCGTAGTAACGCAACTGCGACTTTTCAGCCTGTGTCATAGCAGAGACCTTTTTCTCGATACCGAGAGCAAGAGCTTCCTCTTGCAGTCTTGCAACAGACAGGTCGTAACCCAGTCTACGAAGCGGCTCAAGTTCACCCGAGATACCCGACTGTAACTTCTGCATTGCGTCCTCAAACGAAATGTTGAAGAACGAAGAAATGTCATAGCCGAGCTGTGTGAGGTTCTTGGACATGAGGTACGCTTTATCGCTCGCCACGCCGAAACCGCTAATGATGGTGTTGAACACACCTTGATTTCGCATGAACTCGCCCGGGTCGATACCGAGAGCTTCGCTGACTGCTTCTGCGTAGTTCTGTGCTTCCTCTGCGTATTTACCCATAGAAGCGGTAAACAGGTTCAAATCCTCAATGTACTGGTTGGACTGTGTTATCCACGAAGCGATTACTCTCGCACCAGTACGCACAACACCCATAGCCATTTTGATTTTGGCATACAGATTCATGTAACTATTTGCCGCCTTATTGTTCTCTTGCGAGATTCTGTTCGTGACGGTAATAGCTCTCTGAATGTTCGTAGGAAGACGATTGAACGCCGCAGTTACAGCATTGAGCTGATTTGTCAGCGGAGCAAGAGCCGTAGACAACTGCTGAATCTGACTGGTGAACTTAGTCATATCCATGTTGTCGAGGGTGTCTGCCAGCTTCGGTAACTTATTGAGCGCATTGATAGTGGACTTTAGCCCGGAAGCGTTCAGATTGTTCAACGGTTGAAGTGCTGTACCCAGCTTCTCCATAGCACTGAAATCTACACCAGTGAGGGAAGCGGCGGCACTGCCGATATTTTGAAGCTGATTTCCGATGGAAGACGAAATCTTGAGACTGCCGAGACCTTTCAGTTTTTCCAAACTGGAAGCGAGCTTGTCAATCTTGTCTGCCCCGGAACTATCCATGCTTTTAAGGGCTGTCTCTTATACACATCTCC
>ENA-UAPA01000666-UAPA01000666.1-human-gut-metagenome-genome-assembly--contig:-NODE-666-length-16923-cov-7.817287_pt1 | contig 16923 bp, 14 predicted proteins | sample MGYA00243476_ERZ654569 | MGnify/ENA primary metagenome ERZ654569 (study PRJEB26926, sample SAMN06164726) | human gut metagenome | biome: ENVO:00009003; feature: ENVO:2100002; material: ENVO:00002003... | reverse complement strand
GTATCACAGGCTGCGGCTGCTATGGCCTCTTTTGTAGGTACCGATGCCTCTGACCTAAATTACTATGGCTCCGTTACAAATTGCTTTACAACCGGCAGCGTAACAGGTCCATCATCCTATCTGTATGCTTTTGCGATGCAGGATGCGGCCGAGAGAAGCAAAATAACCAATTGCTATTTTGCAGAGGAAAACTCCAACATTAAAAACACGAATGAATCTGCAATTGCAAAGCCACTGGATGAAATGAAAACCGAAGCTTTTACAGCCGCACTGAATGCCGGCGACGACAGTAACGGATGGTCTTTTGTGAACGGACAGGTTCTTTGTGGTGCAGAGCCGGCAGATTACAGTGCTGTGGAAGCAGCGATGGCAGCCATTCCCACTGATTTGACTGTGTATACCGACGAATCTGTTGCCGCATTGAATACGGCGGTGGACAGAGTCGTTAGGGGCAAGGCTTTTGTGAGTCAGGCTAATGTTGATGCAATGGCGAAAGCGATTGAAGATGCGATTGCCGCCCTGCAATACAAGGACGCAGACTACACTATGTTCATCGGAGCCATTGCTGCCTTTCTCAAGGAAGTTGAGACAAGCCCGTTCAGCGATGTGTCCACCAGCGCCTACTACTACGAGGCCGTGAAGTGGGCGCAGGAAAAGGGCATTACCGGCGGTATCGGCAACGGTCTCTTTGGGCCGAACCAGCCTTGCACCCGTGCGCAGGTTGTGACGTTCCTGTGGAGAGCGGCTGGAAGCCCGGCACCGATGCTGAACAAGAATCCGTTCACGGACGTTCACACGAGCGATTACTACTATGACGCAGTCCTGTGGGCCGTCCAGAACGGCATCACCAACGGCACGAGCGCCAAGACCTTCAGCCCCGACGCGACCGTCACACGCGCGCAGGTCGTGACCTTCCTCTGGAGAGCGAACGGCCAGCCCGCAGCTGGCAACAGCGGTTTCCTTGACGTCAGCAGCAACGCCTACTACGCCAGAGCCGTTGACTGGGCATTTGCAAATGGCATCACCACTGGTGTGGACTACGGTGCATTCGGTCCTGATACCGCATGCACGCGTGCTCAGATCGTAACGTTCCTTTATCGTGCAAGATAAGTTTTACCAAATCCTGCTGAGGAGCAGATCATAGCAGCACTAAAAAACATGCAGCAAAGCCCATCCCTTAACCGGTTTGCCGGTTCGGGGATGGGCTTCTTCTTCGATCACTCTGCGTTCAACGCCTCGGCAAGCTCCTGTGCAATGCGCTGCCGTTCTTCCTCGCTTTCTGCGCGTGCATACGGTTCCAGCGCGACGTCCCGCTTTTGCTCCGCGTCGCGCGTCCATGCCTCAAACTCGGCCTTGGTCATATCCTTCCGCATCGTGCGCGCGTAGTATTTCTTGTATGCCCGCTGCTGCACCTGCCAGACTTCATTGTTCGCAACTTTGTCCTTAAAGCTGCTGGCCGCGCCGATCTCCCGGCAGGTTTTACCTGGGTCTTCCGGCGCAGGACCGGCGCAATAGACAAAGGTCGCGCCCGGCACCTGCAAAAACCAGCGACCACAGTTGGCGCAGCGCTTCGGCACAAATCCTTTTTGCAGCCCCTTCATGAACTCCACATAGACAAAATCCAGCAGTCGGTCGAAGTACATTTTTTCGACCAGCTCCGCCTCGCGCCCAGTGCCACGGATGCAGAATTGCGCGTTTACCTTCGGCGCGTCCACCTTCGAATCTGCGCCAAGGCTGACGCCGCTGACGAACGGCTCCAAGCCTTTTTTCTCAATCTGCTGGGCCAGAGAAGTTTTTCTCTGACCCTTTTTCTTTTCGAACGGCTTGCCCGCAAAAATGCTGTCCAGAAACCACGCATAGCGATCCTGGATCAGCCGGATGGCGTCCATCTGCTCCTGCATGAACAGCGGCAGTGTATCGTCCTGCATTGCATATTCGCGGAACGCTTCCTGCGCTTCGCCCACAAATAATTCGCTCACATCCATGCTTGCAAACAGCTGAACATCATCCCAATACAGGCGGTAAAGCGGTAAAGATGCAAATCCATTTGTCACAGCCTGAAACGCCCGCGCTGCCTGCTCTGCATCCCTTTCTGCAACGGTCTTCCGATATTGATCCAATAATTCTTGAAACGGCGCAGCGTCAAGATTCAGAATTTCCGTCAGCACAGCGCCGTAAGGCTGCATCTCCGGATGGGATTCGACCCAATAGCCGGAAGCACCAAACTCCACCTTCGTATTGGTGCGCGGCCGATGGAAATCCAATAAATCTTTTCCCAAAACGCCCATTTGCGTGCACCTCCTTTGTAGAGAATGTATTTTCGCTTGTGTAGTGTATGCGCTTAAATGATACATTACCTATTGTGGAATGTCAATGGCTATGCTATCATCTAATTGTTAATTTGTAGAGAATGCATCTACAACAAATAAAATCGAAAGGAAGTGAACAAATGAAGAAACTCGAAACCATGACCGCCGAACAGCTGCAAAGCGCGCCATACGCACCGGTGCCGTTTCTGGTAGACGAGCTGCTCCCGGAGGGGCTGCACATCCTAGCGGGCGCGCCGAAGATCGGCAAATCGTGGCTGGCGCTGTGGCTGTGCCTGTGCGTTTCGCAGGGGCAGCCGCTCTGGAATTTCACTGTGACGCAGGGCGAAGTTCTGTATCTCAGCCTTGAAGATTCCTATCGGCGTATCCAGTCGCGGCTCTTTGACCTGACTGAAGACGCACCGGCGGCGCTCCACTTTGCAATCTTGGCCGACACGCTCAAGCACGGATTGGAACAGCAGATTGAGCAGTTTCTGACCGAGCATCCGACCACGAAACTTGTTGTCATCGACACCTTGCAGCGCGTCCGTAGCGCAGGCAGTGACAGCAATCTGTACGCGAACGATTATCAGGACGTTGGCCTGCTCAAGCAGCTTGCGGACAGGCATCATATTGCCATCCTGCTGATTCACCATCTGCGCAAGCTCCATGACGATGACCCGATGAACATGATCTCCGGTTCAACAGGCTTAAGCGGCGCGGCGGATTCCGCTTTTGTCCTGCAAAAGAATGCGCGGAGCGCCAACGCCGCATCCCTGCATTGCACCGGGCGTGATATCCCGGATCGGACGTTAAAGCTGGAGCTTGGCGAGGAAGATCATGTCTGGAAGCTGCTTGCAGACAGCAAAACTTGTACCGGCGCTTCTAAGATTTCTGCGCTTCAGCTCGTGCATCTTTTCTCTGCGCTGCTCAGTGCCGATCCGGAATACACCGGCACGCCATCGGCACTGTCCGCAAAGATCGACCCTGACGGTACACTGGGAATCACACCGAAAAAGATCACCCGGCTGGTCCGGGAAAGCGTTGCGGCTCTAAGGGAAAATGGGATTTTAGCAGAGACGTACCGCAGCAACGGCAAGCGGCTGATCTCGCTCCGGAGTGCCGAAAGTGCCGATCTTTCCACCGTGGAGAAAATCGACCCTATCGACCCTGTCGGCAGACCGAGCGCCTGCACCGCGCCGTGAGGCGCGTGTTGCCGCTGTGTGCGGCTTTGCGCCCCGGCTGCGGGTGTGTGCGCGGCGCAGCCGAAAAAGCCCACGCTGCGCCAACGTGCGGGCAAGTCCCGGAGCAGCGCAAGGAATCCCCGCCGCGGCGGGGAAAATCCTCCCATTCGGGAGGAGCCAGCATCGCATTTGGCTAGTCGCCGGAAACCGGCTTCCTGCCAAATGCCTCGAATCGGGCAGAAGCCCGTACCCACTTCATACGAACGGAGGATATATGAAAAAGGACAAACAATTCAGCATTAGAATTTCAGCACAAAATTTAGAGACAATCCGCCGAAAAGCGGCGCAGGCGCACATGACGCAAAGTGACTATGTGACCGCCTGCTGCCTTGGAAAACGCATCGTCATTCTTGACGGGTTGAAGGAAGTCCTGCGGCAGCAGAAAGCCATCGGCAACAATCTCAACCAACTGGCTGTGCTGGCGAACATGGGCAAGGTACAGTTCGCCAATTTGGATTCTGCTGCGCAGGAGTTTTCCAAGATCAACACTGCCCTGCGGGAGTTGCAGGAGGGAGGTGCAGGAAGATCGCAATCGTCCACTTCGTGAACTACAAAAAGGGTACGCAAACACGCAGCTGCATGAAAAGCGTCATGCGGTATGTAGCGCAGACGAGCAAGACGCTCTGGAATGGACAGCAGCTTGTCAGCGGCATCGGCTGCCAGCCGGAAACGGCGTTCGACGAATTTCTGAGTACGAAGCTGCTGCACCATAAAGACGGCGGCGTGATGTTCTACCACATGGTACAGAGTTTTCCGAAGGATGCGGACATCGACCCGCGCGCAGCACACGAGGCAGCACGGAGACTTGCCGGATACTTCGAGGGCTGCGAGGTAGTGGTCTGCACGCACGTCGACCGCGAACACATTCACTCGCACTGTATCATCAACAGCGTCAATTTTGAAACCGGTAAAAAAGTACATATGGCGGATGAGCAGATTCAGGAGCTGCGCGTTCGCAACGACCAAATTTGTGCGGAATTGGGACTGCCGAAATTTCAGAGAGCCGAGCAGCGGCAGTCGCGTGGAATGTCCAATACGGAATACTACACGGCAGCCAAAGGCGAGAGCTGGAAGTTTGAGCTGATGCGCGTGATCGATGAGTGTATGCGCTATGCCGGGAGCAGGGACGAATTTCTGACGCTTCTGCGAGCAGAGGGCTACGATGCCGCATGGACAGGCAGCCGGAAGAATATCACCTACATCACGCCAGACGGATGTAGATGCCGTGATAACAAGCTGCACATAGAAAAATACCTGAAAGAAAACATGGAGGCGGAATTTGAATACAGAACAGAGGAAATCACCGGAAGAACTTCAAAAACTGCATCGGCAGTTGATGAACGAAGTGAAGCAGTTAGAACCCAGCGTGATGGTCACGGAGCGGAACTGGAACGCGATGCTCAAAATGCAGCACGATCTGTTCCAGCAGCAGATGCAGCTGGACGCGGACTTGAAAACGCTCCTGACGCGGGAGGACGCACAGACCGCATTGAACGAGATGCAGGAGAGTACAGAAAAATTCGAGAAACAGGCTGGGAGCCTGAACGAGAAGTATTCTTCCGGCTGCAAGGCGCTGACCGAGACTACGAAGAACGCCCTGACCACAATCCTGAACGATACGAAGAATCAGCTTTCGAATACGGTGCAGGAGACGCGGAAGAAAATCCGGACGTGCGCGTGGATCTCGATTACCGCAGTGATCTTGTGCGCGACGCTGTGCAGCTTGGTCGTGCTGTGGAGCAGATGACGGATGATGCGTCGGCGCACGACGGAACGACTATGCCGCTGCATATTGACAGCAAGCGCCGCAAGAAGCTCCGGCAAAAGAAAACCGCCCTCGGTCACGCCGAGGACGATCGCGAAGATTGGAATATGGAACAGCACCTATAAAAGCAGCCTCCATGCAGGAGGCAGAAAGGAGGCATATGAAAAAGGATTGGGAGATTTACCGGGACACCGGCATTCTGGGCGCATATATGCCGGAGTGTGCAAAACTTCGGCAAACAGAGAACGGCGAAGTCGCAACCGTTTTCCGGGATACGGTGACACACGAAGAGGAAGACTGCATCACAAAACAGCGCGAGATGCTGATCGGCGGCAGACGGTTCTGCATCACGTCTGTGTTCCCAGCAGAGTCCTGCGCAACGCCGACGGACAAGCTGATCGCCTGCATCGACGTGGAACTGGAGAAAGAAGCGCACAGCGCATAAAAATCTGATAGACTTGTGGCAGCCGCTGCGGTATACTTGCTGTACCGTACCGGCTTGCCCCACGGAAAAGGAGGTTATGATGGCAAGTCAGAAGCAACAATATACGATTCTCTACGGGCGGCTCAGTCAGGAGGACGAGCGTGCCGGGGAGTCAAACAGCATCCAGCATCAGCGGGATTTGTTGGAAAAATATGCACGGGATAAAGGCTTTGAAAACACACTTTTTCTTGCGGATGACGGGTATTCCGGAACAAATTTTGAGCGGCCGAGCTGGAAAAAGATCGTGGAAATGATTGAAGCCGGTGAGGTCTCCACCCTGATCGTAAAGGATGCCTCCCGGCTGGGGCGTGAGTACCTGCAAGTCGGTTACTACATGGAGATCTATTTCCCGCAAAAGAATGTGCGGTTCATCGCGGTGAACGACGGCGTGGATTCTGCGGTCGAGAGCAGCAACGATTTTAATCCCATCCGCAACTGGGCGAACGAGCTGCACGCAAAGGATACGAGTCGGAAAGTTCGTGCCGTCAAGAAACTGCAGGCGGAACGCGGCGAACGGCTTGGCGGCAAGCCGCCCTACGGCTACAAGACGTCCGAAGCAGACCCGACGCATCTGGAACCGGATGCAGAGGCTGCAGAGGTCGTCCAGCAGATCTTTACCCTCTGTGCTTCCGGAAAAGGCCCCAGCCAGATCGCGCGGATTCTGACAGAACAGAATATCCTGACACCGGCAAATTACTATTTCCAGAAAACCGGGAAAACGCACCATGGGCGTGATCCGCTCCGACCATGCGCGTGGTCTGGCACAACAGTCAGCGATATTCTCGGCAACCTCGTGTATCTTGGACACACGGTCGGTCTAAGGCGGACAACGATCTCCTACAAGAACAAGACGATCGTGCAGCGGCCGGAGAGCGAACAATTTCTGGTGGAGAACACGCATCCGCCGCTCATCTCACAGGAACAATGGGAGATCGCACAGGAGGTGCGTCAGCACAAAAAACGGACCGCAAAACAGATGGACGAACCGAATCCGTTCTCCGGTCTGGTGTTCTGCGCGGACTGCGGAAAGCCGCTGGTGCTGCACAGAGCCAGCACCATGAAGAAGGTGGAGTACAACTTCAAGTGCTACACCTACGGCAAGAAAGGCAAAACCGCCTGCACTGCGCACCACATCCGGGAGTGTGAACTTATGCAAATCGTTCTGGATGATCTCCGACGGGTCACACATTTCGCCCGAATGAAGGAGCGGCAATTCGCGGCGCACATCAACCAGAAAAACAGCGCGGAGCTGCGGCAGGAGATGAACCGTGTCCTCCGTGAATTGGACGCAATGAAAAAGCGAAGCGCAGAGCTGTCCAAGCTGTTCAAACGGCTCTATGAGGACAATGTTCTCGGGCGCGTGACAGACGAGCAATACCGGATGCTCTCCGGCGATTACACAGACGAGCAGCGTATGCTGGAGGAACAGATTCCGCAGAAAGAACAACGTCTGGCACAGCTTCAGGCGCGCGAAGCGAACGTGGATGCGTTCATTGAAAAGGCAAAGCAGTATACGACGATTGACACGTTGACGCCGGAACTGCTGCGGCTGTTCATCCAGCGTATTGAGATTGGAGAACGAGATGTGAAATACTCCCGCAATGCCAGCCAGGCTATCCGCATCATCTACCGGGATATCGGTCTGGTGGACAGCGCCATGCAGCCGGACGAGCAGCAACCGAAAATCCTTCCGCCGCTGAGCGAGGTCATTCCGTTCCCGGCATAACGCAGAAAAAGAAATAGAGGGAGTGGAACTCTCCACTCCCTCTCAACCGGGGTGACAGCTTGTGTCCCTATAAAGGGAAACGGAACGACTTCCGGGCTTTTTTGCGCCCATTTTTTCAAGCGTGACAAAAAGATGCCAACTGCCGTGTCAGGCAAATTCGATGGACCTGTACCTTTACCCACGGCGTTTTGAACCGCTTTTCCGAGAATTTTTCGGGAAAGCGGCTCTTTTTTTGCTCTCGGCAAAACGTAGAATTTGAGCAGGCTTTTTTGTTGGTGTTGCTGGATAGACATTCCGAGTGTATGTGCCATTGTGTTGATACGGAAAAGCCCAAAATACACTAGGGGAGATGGAGCGTGAAAGCATATCAGCATAGCAGCGCGGAATCTACGCTGAACGTTTACACGCACTCGACTAGTCGAATACAGCAGGAGGCTGCGCGGATTATCGGAAACGTCATGCCCAAGATGCAGGAGCGCTGGAGAACGAAAGAACGATACCCGGCCGCGAAGAAAAGTGGCCGGGAGTCAAAGAGCTTCGTCAACATAGACGGTCCGGATTTCACAGGGGAAATCCGGAAAACCCAACGATTTTTTGATACGAATAGTCCACACTGCAATAGATGAAAAACATGTATGCTGATTTCTGAAATTCGTGTTGAATAGAGTGAAAATGCCTGGTTTTTACCGATTGAGAATCATGCCGCAGGCAGTCCTATTGTTGTCACTATATTGCCCTATTGTTGGCACCATGCTGCCTTGACAGGTTGATAAAATGTATGCTGTTTTCTGACCGATATACAGTTGAGACAACGGAGCATTTTGAAAAAGAATTTAAGCGAATGGACCGTTATACGCAGCGGACAATGGCGCTATCGGATGGAGGATTGTCGTTTGATCTGCCTGATCCAAGACAATGAGCTGGTGATCCTAGCCCTGACGGCCGGATACCGGAGCGGCGCAAATTGTGAAAGCCGAAAGACAAAACGTTTCGTGATAGAACGGGGGAAATGTGGCAGGGGAGAAGCGGACTATCTTGCGGCGGCTTGCGCGTTTTCCACAAAAACAGCGGGAAAATTTGAGCGAACTGCTTCTTGACGCGGAAAGCATGGATAGAGTACAATGAAGAAAAAGCGAAACGTTATGTGCAAACAGGAGCAGCCAATGTCAACGATCAAGGACGTCGCCCGCCGGACCGGGCTTTCGCTGTCCACCATTTCCAAATATCTCAACGGCGGCAACGTCCGCGAGGAAAACCGCCTTGCGATCGATGCAGCGGTCGCAGAACTGGGCTATTCCGTCAATGTTTTTGCCCGCAGTCTCAAGGCAAACCGCTCCATGACCGTCGGCGTCCTGCTGCCGACGATCTCGAGTCCCTTTTTTGGCCGCGTGGTCGCGTCGCTGGAGCTGATTTTGCGGCGCAGCGGCTATGAATGCTTCGTATGCAGCTATGATTTTGACCGGGAGCAGGAGCTCGGCAAGCTTGCGTTTCTTGCGCGCTATCACGTCGACGGCATCGTCTACGTTCCGGAGCACGCGACCGCTGAAGAGCTTCGCGTCCGCGTCGGCACGATCCCTGTCGTGCTGATCGACCGGTCGCTGGAAAATGCGCAGTATGATACCGTCGTGGTCGACAATCTGAACGCGGTCTATATGGCCGTTGAGCATCTGATCGGCCGCGGACACCGCCGCATCGGCCTTATCGCAGGCCCGCAGACCATTTCCACCGCGCGGGAGCGCACCGTGGGCTATCGCCGCGTGCTGGCGGATTACCGTCTGCCGGTCGATGAGGCGCTCATTGCCGCCGGGAACTACGATCTCGAATCCGGCTCGCGTCTGTTCAGCGCCTTTCTCAATATGCCGCAGCCGCCGACCGCCGTATTCGTCACCAACTACGACATGACGCTCGGCGCGATCATGGCTGCGCATGAGCGCGGCGTGGCCCTGCCGGACGAGGTGGATTTCATCGGCTATGACAACGTCGACCTGTGCTCCATCGTTTCGCCCAAGCTTGAAATTGTCGAGCAGCCCATGGATGAAATGGGCCTGCGCGCGGCAGAGCTGCTGCTGGCGCGGCTCACGGGCGACGCGTCGCCCGCAAAGCTGCTGCGCCTCAAGGCGAAGCTTTCCAACCTGTAAGTCCCGCCCGGAAGGGCGTATGAAATGACATTCTATAAGCGTAAAGGAGTTTGTTGTATGGCTAAGAATCGTTATATCGGCGAATACCCCGTAATCGGCATCCGCCCCATCATTGATGGCCGCCGCGGCCCGATGCAGCTGCGCGAGAGTCTGGAAGATCAGGTCATGGCCATGGCCGAGGCCGCGAAGAAGCTGTTTGAGGAAAATCTGTACTATTCCAACGGCGAGCCTGTGAAGGTCGTCATGGCTGACACCTCCATCGGCCGCGTGCCGGAATCCGCTGCCTGCGCCGAGAAATTCAAGCGCGAGGGCGTCGCCATCACCCTGTCCGTTACCCCCTGCTGGTGCTACGGCTCCGAGACGATGGATATGGACCCCATGACCATCAAGGGCGTCTGGGGCTTCAACGGCACCGAGCGGCCGGGCGCTGTGTATCTGGCCTCTGTTCTGGCGACCCACGCCCAGAAGGGCCTGCCCGCCTTCGGCATCTACGGCCATGAGGTGCAGGACCGCGACCAGGTCACGGAAATCCCCGACGACGTGAAGGAAAAGCTGCTGCGCTTCGGCCGTGCCGCTGTCGCAGTCGCGACGATGCGGGGCAAGAGCTATCTGCAGATCGGCTCCGTCACCATGGGCATCGGCGGCTCCATCATGGATCAGAACTTCATGGAGGAGTATCTGGGCCTGCGCGTGGAGTCCGTTGACGAGGTCGAGATCCTCCGCCGCATGGAAGAGGGCATCTACGACCATGAGGCCTATGAAAAGGCACTGGCCTGGACGAAGGAGCACTGCAAAGAAGGCCGCGACGACAACCCCGAATACGTCGACTTCCTCGGCGAAAAGCGCCGCATCAAGTTTACAAAGGAAGAAAAAGAGAAGCAGTGGGAATTCACGATCAAGATGTACTGCATCATCAAGGATCTGATCCAGGGCAACAAGAACCTGCCCGCAGGCTTCATTGAAGAATCCGTCGGCCATAACGCCATCGCTGCCGGCTTCCAGGGCCAGAGACAGTGGACGGACCATTGGCCCAACTGCGATTATCCTGAGGCTGTCCTCAACTCGTCTTTCGACTTCGAAGGCCCAAAGGAGCCGATGGTCTTCGCAACGGAAAACGACGTGCTCAACGGCCTTGGCATGCTGTTCATGGAGCTGCTGACGAACCGCGCGCAGATCTTCGCCGACGTGCGCACCTACTGGTCGCCTGAGGCGACGAAGCGCGTCACCGGCTACGACCTCGAGGGCAAAGCGAAGGAGAACGGCGGCATTATCCATCTGCTGAACTCCGGCGCAGCCTGCCTCGACGCCTGCGGCGAGTGCACCGATGAAAACGGCAATGCCGTCATGAAGAAATGGTGGGAGGTCACGGATGAGGACATCAAGAAGATGACCGACGCGACCGTCTGGTGCGAGGCCGGCTTCGATAACTTCCGCGGCGGCGGCTTCTCCAGCCACTTTGTCACCCGTGCGGAAATGCCCGCGACCATGATTCGTCTGAATCTCGTCAAGGGCCTTGGCCCCGTGCTGCAGATCGCCGAGGGCTGGACCGTGCATCTGCCCGAGGAGGTCACCGACACGCTCATGGAGCGCACGAACCCCACCTGGCCGTGCACCTGGTTCACCCCGCGCTGCGACGGCAAGGCCGGCAGCCCGTTTGAGAGCGCCTACTCCGTCATGCAGAACTGGGGCGCGAACCATGGCGCGATCTCCTATGGTCACGTCGGTGCGGACCTCATCACGCTCTGCTCGATGCTGCGCATCCCCGTCTGCATGCACAATGTTCCGGAGCAGGATATCTTCCGTCCGGCAGCGTGGAACGCGTTCGGCATGGACAAGGAGGGCCAGGACTACCGCGCCTGCGCCGCCTACGGCCCGATGTACAAGAACATCCGCTGAGCCTTCCAAAGGGCGGGCGGCAGAATAGACTCCCTGAAGACTGACGCAATGCTTCAGCGGGAGCAATCATGGATGTCTGTGATTGCTCCCGCTGTTTTCGGCAATACAGGAGCATTTCATCTGCCGCCTTGAGTTTCTTCGCGGATTCGTATATACTGTATGGCAGATAAATGGAAAGCAGAGGAGGGCGCAGGATGTCCGGCGACGAGGCATTGTATCGGCAATATCTGTCCGGCGACGACACAGGGCTGGAGGCTCTGATGAAACAATACGGCGACCCTCTGACGATGTACATTGACGGCTATCTGCACGATGTCCATGAGGCGGAGGAGCTGATGCTCGACGTTTTCGCCTATCTTTTCACAAAGAAGCCGAGGATCCGGGATGGAGGCTTTAAGGCGTATCTGTATAAGGCGGCGCGCCACATGGCGCTGCGCTGCAAAAGCAGGCGGAAGCGCCTGTTCAGCCTCGATGAGCTGGCGGACGAGCCGGACGGCAGGCTTCTGGCGGAGGAGGTCGTCCGGACGAAGGAGCGCAGCCGCATCCTGCGCGTCTGCATGGACGAAATGAACCCGGACTACCGCGAGGCCCTCTATCTCACCTATTTTGAGGGCATGAGCTACGCACAGGCCGCGCAGGTCATGGGCAAAACGGTGAAGCAGATCACAAACATGGTATATCGCGGAAAGAAAAGCCTGCGCAGGCTGCTGGAACGGGAGGGGATCACAAATGCGGAGCTATGAGGAACGGTGCGCGGAGGTGAAACGGCGAATTGCCGCAGAAAAGCGGAAGAAACGGCTCCGGCGCGGCAGGCTCGTTATGGCAGCAGCTGCGGCGGCGTGCCTTGCGCTGCTCGCTGGCGTCTCGATCGCCATGCCCGGCATGACCGCGCAGCTTCAACCCGACAGCTGCACCGGCTTTGAGACGGCGGCCAGTATGTATGGCGGCGGCGACGCGTTGGGGTATATTATCGTCGGACTTCTGGCTTTCCTTTTGGGTGTGTGCATGACCATCCTGTGCTTCCGTCTGCAGCAGATGGAGCGGGACGAGAAAGACGAGGGACAGCATGGAGCTGATTGAAAATCTGCTGCAATTACTGGTCACGTTCGCTGGGGCGTGCCTTGCCGGCTTTGCGTATTGGAAAAGCAGAGCGCAGAAGTATTTTCTGCTGTTCTGCTTCTACGGCTGCTTCGCGCTGGGCGCGCTTTACTGGACGCTGTATCTGCTGCTGTTTGGCGCGACGCCGCGTGTGTTTTATGTGTCGGAATTCGGCTGGGTGGCCAGCATGATCTTCCTGCGCATTTTGCAGGCAACGCTCTCTGGCCCGGACGAACGTGCCTTCCGCTGCCGGGTGGTATGGCTGGCGCCGCTGGTCGGCGTGCCGCTGATGGTGTTTTACTGCACCTATGGGGATATCCTCTCCAACCTGATCTGGTGCGGCATGATGATCGCGCTCTCCTTCTGCTCCATACGGGGCCTCGCTTATGCGCGTCGTCAGACCGGTGCGGCGCGGGATATGCGGCACTTTCATACCGCCGTGCTGTGCTTTGCTGCGTCTGAATATCTCCTTTGGACGGCCGGCTGCTTCTGGCAGAACGATTCGCTGGCAAGCCCGGCCTTCTGGTGCGATATTCTGCTGACGCTCGCCATTCTGGGCCTGCTGCCCGCTACGAGAAAGGCGGTGTGCACATGACCTGCATTGAAAACATTTTCATCTGCATGGCCTCGCCGCTGCTGGTCGCCGCCTTGTGCATGGGCAGGCGGCGGCTGCGCTTCTTCCTGTTCGGCGTTGCCGGGATGGGGGTGTGTCTGCTCTCGGCCTACATCAATACCTTCCTTGCGGCGGTGTATCAGGCGGACGCGCTTGCCGCCACCGTGGAGATCGCCCCGGTGGTGGAGGAGGTGATGAAGCTGCTGCCGCTGGTGTTTTACCTGCTGGTATTCGAGCCGGAGGCGGAGCGGATCAAGCCCGCCGCGATCACAGCGGCGCTTTCCTTCGCCACCTTTGAAAATGTGTGCTATCTGATCCAGAACGGAGCCGGCCGTTTTTCCTTTATCTTTTTCCGGGGCTTCGGGACGGGGGCCATGCACGTGCTCTGCGGCCTGATCGTCGGCGGAGGGCTGACGTATGCGTGGCAGCGGACGTGGCTGAAAATCGCCGGAACCTGCGGCCTTTTGGGCGCGGCCATCACCCTCCATGCGATCTATAATCTTCTCATCGCCTACGGCGGCACGGCGCAGTACATCGCCTATGTTCTGCCGGTCCTGCTGATCACCGCAGGCAAACTGCGCATTTTTCGCTCACTGGGAGGCAGCAGGCTTGCCTGAGCGTCCGCAGCTTTTTGCAATGCACGAAAAAAGCTTTTAGCGTCAGCTGCCAAGCGCATATGTGCGCCTGGCAGCTGACGCTAATGTTACGGCATACTATGAACCGCTATGGAGATCAGCGCCGTCGCCATTCCCGGAGGCGAGGGTATAAAGGCCGCTGAGATAGGCCCATGTCGTCTGGTCGATCTCGCCGGTCTGCGGGAGCGCGGCCAGCTTTTGAAGCCACTTGACTGCTGCAACGGACGGCGCGTCGTGAACCCCGGTCACGGTCAGCACCGGGGCGTTGACGTAAAAGCGCGCAAGCGCCTGAAGCATGGATTGGATCAAAAACAGGTGCGAGTTCCGGCTGCCTGCGGCAAGCGTGCGGTTCGGCGTCCAGCAGACCGTGACCGGCGCGGCGGGCAGGACGGACGGGCTTTGGACGGTATAGACCGCGACGAGTTTGTTCCACGTCGCGTTGTCCGTTTCACCGGTGACGGGCAGAGCGTTCTGCCGCTGGAATTCCCGGACGGCCTGCACGGTGTTCGGCCCGTAAATGCCGTCCGGTACAATCTTCAACAGCGTCTCATCCGCGTGCGCGATGGTGCGGAGCATCGTCTGTAAGCTCCGGATGGGCTGGCCGACGTAACTTAACGGTGTGTTCATACGATGCGCACCTCCCTGTCCTGCATACCCGACTTGAGCGTTATCCCCGGAAACTGCACGAAGCGCGTGGACTGCGCGTGCTGCAATAAAAACTGCATCCCCGCCAGATCGGACGCGCTCTGCGCGTCCGGTGTGCCGGTCGGGGCGCTTCCGGTCAGACGCTGGAAGACCGCGAGACTTTTTTTCGTCTGGGCGTCCAGCTTCCTGGTCTTTTTCGGCGCGTCCAGCTCCGGGAAGGCCGCCGCTGCGGCGATCAGCTGCTCCTGCAAATCAGCCTCCGTCACAGCCATCGGCGGACGCGTGAACGGGAAGAGCGCTTCGTTTCCGAAAACGGTCGTCTCGATGCCCGCAAACTGCGAATACATGCTGTCCCACGTCGCGCGGTCGACTGTGCCGGTTTCCGGCAGGCCGTAGGCACGCTGGAACGTTGTGACGGCCTGCGTGGTTGTGTCGCCAAACACACCGCTGACCGGCGGCTCCTGCACGGCGGAATTGAACTGGGAAACAACGGACAGCATATATTGCAGGTGCGTCACCTTCGCACCCTGTTCGCCGGGCAGGATCTGCTCGGGGTATTCCCACGAATAGCCGTAGAACGTCTGCCCCAGCGATTGCAGCTCGCCCAGCTTCAGAACCGCCGTATAGAGCATCACGATTGTGTACCACGTCGCGCGGCCCACAATGCCGTCGACTGTCAGAGAAAAAATGGACTGGAACGCGCGCACGGCGTTTTCCGTCGCCTCGCCGAAGATGGCGTCGACAGGAACCTTGGGAATGGCGGGGTAGTTCTGCGAAATGCGGTTGAGCGCGACCTGCAAAAACGACACGTTCACGCCGATATCGCCCCGCCGCACGGGGCTGCCGGGGTAGGACTCCTGCAAATTCTGCACGGGCGCGTTCGTCACAAACTCCACGTCCTCCCCGTAATAGGTGCGCAGAATGTCGATGGAGTTTGCGCCGTCCTGCGCCAGATACTGCGACCCCCACTGGCTCAGGCCCGAACACGTGACCGTCACGCCGTTGCAGAATTTTGCCGCCAGCGGCTCGACAAAGCCCTGCTTCCGCAGATAATCCGTGAACAGCTCGTCGACCAGCTCGGAGATATTTTCATAGATGTTGCGGCCATTGATAAATTTCTGGTCAATGGCCGTCGAGGACGTGATATCGAAGGAATACCCCCGGCTGCGGTAATACTCGGTGTAGATCCGATTGAGCGCGAACGAGATGATCGCCAGCGCGTTGGCCCGCAGCGCGGCAGGCTCCCACGTCGGGTAGACCTCGCTGGACAGGACGTTTTTCACATAGTCGGAAAACGACACGGTAACATTTTCCGCGTTCGAATCCGGCGAACCGAGATGAACGGTGATGCTTTCGGGGATGTACGGGGCGATCGTCGCCAAAAAGCTCCCTCCTTTACAGATCCTGCGCCTGCGATGGGATGTCGAATTCCTGCGTCTGCGCGTAGCTGTCCGGCAGCGTCGGCGTCGGGATAAGCACGATCTGCTGTAGCGTCTGGATACCGGGGAAGATCTGCGCGTTGTGGATGAACACGCGGTCATAGCCCGCACGCTCTCCGCGCAGGTCGACAAGGGCATAGGGCATCTCGGCGGTCTGCCGCGTCTGGCTGTCGGACGCCGGGGGCGTGGGAACGTCAAAGGGTTCGGTAAAGCCGTCATAATTTGTCATGCGCACGGCCAGCAGCTCCTGCCTGCCGTCCGGCAGCTCCTGCGTGATGGTGAGCGTCGCGCCCGGAATGGGGATCTGCGCGGCGGATGTCACGATCTGCGCGGTCACGGTTCCGTATTCCTGCATTATACCGCCTCCTTTTTGCTTTCAGCCGTTAGCATATGCGGCAAGCACAAAGTTTGTGCATGAACAGAGGCTGTCCTGCGGATACTAGATAAAAAAGCAAGGGAGCGGAGCAGTATGAACATGACCCCGAAGGAATATAACCGCTATGTGGCGCGGCTGGCTAAAAAATCGCCGCTGGGAAAGGATCTGCTGAACAGCTTTCTCATCGGCGGCCTGATCTGCGTGGTCGGCCAGCTGATTCTGAACGGCTACACCGCGCTGGAGCTTTCTGAGCAGGACGCGGCGGCGGCCACCTCGGTCAGCCTCGTGTTTTTGAGCGCTGTCCTGACGGCCCTGAGCGTCTATGACGATCTGGCGAAGATCGCGGGCGCGGGAACACTCGTGCCGATCACGGGCTTTGCCAACGCGGTCGTCTCGCCTGCAATTGAATTCAAGGCCGAGGGCTTCGTCACCGGCATGGCGGCCAAAATGTTCATCATCGCCGGCCCCGTCATCGTCTACGGCACAGTCGCCAGCGTTCTTTACGGCGTGATCCTCGCTGTCTCTTATACACATCTGACGCTGCCGACGATAAGGCTC
>ENA-UAPA01000658-UAPA01000658.1-human-gut-metagenome-genome-assembly--contig:-NODE-658-length-17021-cov-5.947542_pt1 | contig 17021 bp, 9 predicted proteins | sample MGYA00243476_ERZ654569 | MGnify/ENA primary metagenome ERZ654569 (study PRJEB26926, sample SAMN06164726) | human gut metagenome | biome: ENVO:00009003; feature: ENVO:2100002; material: ENVO:00002003... | reverse complement strand
GCCTTATCGTCGGCAGCGTCAGATGTGTATAAGAGACAGGTTCATAAGGAACATCCATCCACATCAAGCGATAGCGACGCTGCAAAGCAAGGGAGTCCTGACCTTCCAAAGCACGGCTTTCATCAGCAGTAAGTTTCCGCTGTTTGCCATAACTCTTTCCGTTGACGAACAGTTCGGCACTGGGATAGCTGGTGTAAACAAAAACCGGAGTATTCTCCCCTTCCCTGCCCGGCCACGTCCAGTGCGGAAGGACATGCAAGGTATTTGCCTGCTTGTTCCATAGGCTGCGGTACAGATAGAAACGGTCTTTGGGGAGGCTTGCCAAGTCTATGATACCGAAAACGGAGCTGTGGCTGGGCCAGGAATCCGTACTATAAGGAGAAGGTTCACCCAAATAATCAAAACCTGTCCAGACGAACTGTCCGATTGTCCAGTCATAATCATCAGCCAAAGCAAAATCCTCATCGGGAAGATTCGACCAGGAACAACACTCCACATCATAACCGGAGCACTGATGGTCATCGTACATCACACTAGCTCCCTTCTGTACGGGGAATTTATAGACACCACGGGAACTTACAGTGGAAGCCGTCTCCGAACCGAGCACAATATTCTGTGGAAGAGTCTCATAAGACTCCACATAGCGGTGAGCCCGATAATTAAGACCGGGTACATCAATCATTGCCGCAAACCCGTTGGCAAGCACACACGTCACTTGGTCCATACCGCAAGTAACGGGGCGTGTAGGGTCTTCGCGATGGCAAATATCCTGCAGGAAAGAAGCCACTTTGTAGCCCTCGGGACTACATTGGGTAGGAACCTCATTTCCTATACTCCACATTACCACACAAGGATTGTTCCGATAATGATGCAGCATGTTTACCATATCCTTTTCTGCCCATTCGTTGAAATAGCGGTGATAACCATTCTCACATTTGGCAATATCCCATTCATCGAAAGGTTCCAACATCATCATAAAGCCCATCTCGTCACAGAGTTCCACCAATTCGGGTGTAGGCATATTGTGGGAGGTACGGACTGCATCACATCCCATATCCTTCAATAATGTCAACTGACGGCGAAGAGCAGCCACATTGACAGCCGCACCCAACGGGCCCAAATCGTGGTGATTGCATACCCCCTGGAATTTACGGTGCTTACCATTCAGGAAGAATCCCTTATCAGCTATAATCTCAATACTGCGGATACCAAAACGCGTGGTATATTCGTCAGTCTGTTTGCCATCTACATAAATCTTAGATACTGCCTTATATAAATAAGGTGTCTCAGGGGACCACAGAGACGGAGCATTTATCAGAAAATTCTGCTCAAATGGCTGTCCGTGATTAATTTTCCGGCTATTATCCTTACGGGCTACTATCTTACCGTCCGGCGCAATAATATCAGTAGAAATACGAACATCCGCATCACCGGCATTCCGTATTGTAGTACGCAGACGCACGGAAGCGTATTCATCAGAAACATGCGGTGTGGTGAGCTGTGTACCCCAAACCGGAACATGAACACGTTCCGTAGTAACCAGGTGGACATTGCGATACAATCCCGCCCCCGGATACCAACGGGAGGACTGGGGTCTGTTTTCCAGACGGACAGCCAGCACATTGTTTTTACCGTCGGCATTCAGCAAACCGGTAACATCGCAATGAAAAGAGTTATATCCGAAAGGCCAGAAACAAGCTTCTTTCCCATTGACATAGACCCGAGCCTCACTCATAGCACCATCGAAAACCAGAGTGACCTGCTTGTCTGCAGAAGCATCAAAAGCCGTACGATACCAACCGACACCCACATAAGGCAACCCTCCGGTACGCCCGGTCTTTACGGAAGCTTGTTTTTCAAGGTCTTGCGTAACCGCTACCTCCTGCAAATCGTTGTTGCGGTCGAACGGACCAAAGATGGCCCAATCATGAGGAATGGTCACTGTTTCCCACTTACTGTCGTCGAAATTTGTTTGTGTTGCTTCGGGAACATCTCCCTTGGTGAACTTCCAGTTCTTTTCCAACAATGCTTCTGTACGCTGCGCCATTGCCGCCAAGGCAAAAAAAGCGCAGCAGGAAAAGATAAGTATTGTCTTTCTCATTCTTCTTTAAAAGATTTTGTTAATATAATTATTTAAAAGCATCCATTATCACAGTGGGGCGACCATCTTCAGTGAATGCCCCCAGCCGATATTGGTTCGGCCTGCATTCCGGTTCCCAGTAGAACACGCCCTTGCAGCGTCCGCCGGTATTCTCCTTGCACTCTTTCAGGATACGTGCCAGTTGGCGTTTCCCTTCTGCCAGCACGGAAGCACTTGCCAGATTCCCTTTGTCGTCGGCACACTCCATGCCGGTTTCCACCACCATCACGTCACAGTTGTATTTCCGGGCTACACTATTAATATTGGCAATACACTCGGTGATAGTTCTATCAGCTGTATATTCCTTGTGCTCGAGCATCGTCCAGTAAGGATAGAGCGACATGCCTATCATATCCCACTTACCGCCATTGGCTTTCAGTTCATTAAAGAACCAGGTATACAATTCGTTGTCATATCCATTGTCCAGATGGACGATGACAATGGCATCGTCGAAGACGGACTTTACCGCATCGTATCCTACATTGATAAAAGCAGCCAGGTTGGCAAAGTTCTCACGGTATTTCACTTCCTCGGAAGTGCTGTTGGAACCCTTTACATCACATTCCCTCACATCATAGGACGCACCACTCAATGCAGCATCTTCATCCCAGAGCATCCCCGAACGGATTTCATTACCTACCTGAACCCACTTGGGAGTAACTCCTGCCGCTTTCAGCGCATTAAGTACATCGGCAGTATGACCGGCGACGGCTTTCTTCAAGTCGGCCAAGTTCAGTCCTTTCCATGCAGCAGGCTTATGCTGCTGTCCAGGGTCGGCCCACCAGTCACTGTAATGGAAGTCTACCATTACGTCCATGCCCAGCTCTGCGGCACGTTTGGCTTTCGTCACCAAATCGGCCATATTGCACCAGTTATCGTGTTCTTTGGGGTCGACCCATACTCTGAGTCGAACCGCATTCAGGCCCAAATCCTTCATCAGCTGGAAACAATCGGTCTCCACACCGGAGGTATTGTAAAATTTCATACCCTTATGTTCCATCTCCGTCACCCAACTGATGTCGGCACCTTTAGCAAAGTCTGTAGCCAGAGGTTCCTCCTTATCGGGAAGTCCACCAGCATTGGGGTCTGTCTCATTATTGCTGCTGCATGCAAATACTGCAAAGGCAATACAAAAAAAGAAAGTCAAAAACTTCATGTGTTTCATGGCGTTATCATCATTAATTGCGTACTGCAAATATAAGCATTTAGGGAATATAGAACTATATATCACCTTAATTTGTCAAAATACGGGTATCTGCAATCGTTTGCACAAACTTACAACCCGATAAACCTCAACGGATAAGCACAATTTACCTTATTACGTTATTTTTGCAATCGGATTAGGGAAGTTTACCTTATCTTTGTCCTCAAAACTATACCATGAATAAACCGCAGATTACCATCAAGGATATTGCCCGGGCGCTGAATGTCTCCCCTTCCACCGTGTCAAGAGCGCTGAAAGACAATCCGGACATCAGCAAGGAAACTCGTGACCTTGTCCATGCCTATGCGCGCGAACATAACTACAAGCCCAATGTACTGGCCGTAAATCTCCGCGCAAGCCGCAGCAATACCATCGGCGTCATTGTCCCCCAACTGGTACACCACTTCTTTTCCTGCGTATTGAGCGGAATTGAGAAAGCGGCGGCAAATGCCGGATATAATATCATAGTGGCGCAGAGCAGCGAATCGTACGAGCAGGAAGTGAAAATTGTACATTCTTTCCTTGCCGCCCGTGTCTGCGGAGTCATCGCTTCACTTGCCAAGGACACTTCCCAATACGACCATTACCAGGAGCTGCTGAACAACGATATTCCCATTGTCTTTTACGACCGTATATGTACGGGGCTGAAAACCGAGCGAGTGGTGGTGGACGACTATGCCGGCTCCTTTGCAGCCGTGGAATACATGATACAGACCGGATGCAAGCGTATCCTTTTCTATGGTGCGGCTCCCCACCTAGAGATTACCAAGAATCGCCGGAACGGCTACCTGGATGCCATGAAGAAGTATAAAATTCCGGTGGACGACAGCATGATTCTGTTGTGCGACACCCGTGAACGCGCCATCTCCATCACTCCCGACCTGCTGGAAAGCGAAAACCGCCCTGACGGTTTCTTTGCCATCAACGACGAGACAGCTTCGGGCATACTGTATGCCTGCAAACTGGTCGGCGTAAAAGTTCCCGATGAAGTATCCATCTGCGGATTCACCGACGGAGCCATTGCCCAAAGCACCGACCCGAAGCTGACTACCGTGGAGCAGCATGGCGAGGAAGTAGGTAAAAGCGCTTTCAGCATTCTGACCGGAAAGCTGGAGAGAGAAGAGAAAAGCAACAACAAGATAGTACGTACCAATCTGGTGATAAGAGGAACTACGAAATAATAAAACATATTAAACCATCATGAAAGTAAAACCCGATTTAAGTTTCTGGAAGCTGTGGAACATCAGCTTTGGTTTTTTCGGCGTACAGATTGCATATGCTTTGCAGAGTGCAAACATCAGCCGTATCTTTTCCACTTTGGGTGCAGACCCGCATAATTTGAGTTATTTCTGGATATTACCTCCGTTGGCAGGTATCATTGTACAACCCATCGTGGGAGCCGCCAGTGACAAGACCTGGACACGCTTCGGGCGGCGCATCCCTTATCTGTTTATAGGTTCGTTGGTGGCCGTACTCGTCATGTGCCTGCTACCCAATGCCGGAAGCTTCGGCATGGCAGTAAGTACAGCCATGATTTTCGGACTGGTATCGCTGATGTTCCTCGACACCTCCATCAATATGGCCATGCAACCCTTCAAAATGATGGTGGGCGACATGGTGAATGAGAAACAAAAAGGACTCGCCTACTCCATCCAGAGTTTTCTCTGCAATGCAGGCAGCCTGGTGGGATATCTCTTCCCGTTCATCTTTGCATGGATTGGCATCAGCAATACAGCTCCCCAAGGAGTAATCCCTGACTCGGTGATTTACTCATTCTACATCGGAGCGGCCATCCTTATCTTCTGCGTCATCTACACTTCGATCAAAGTAAAAGAGATGCCGCCTGCCGAATATGCAGAGTATCACGGCATCACCGAAGAAGAGGAACATGAAAAGACCAACATGCTGAAGCTGCTCATCAAGGCTCCGAAAGCATTCTGGACTATCGGACTGGTACAGTTCTTCTGCTGGTTTGCCTTTATGTTCATGTGGACCTATACCAACGGCAGTATCGCTGCCAATGCTTTTGACGCCCCTACAGTGGAGCACCTGGTAGATGGTGTGACCAAAATAGTACTCGACACCAAGAGCCTGCAATATCAGAATGCCGCCGACTGGGTAGGCGTACTGTTTGCCGTGCAAGCCATCGGCTCTGTGCTTTGGGCCATCTGCATACCGATGTTCAAGGACCGCCGCCGCGTCTACTCACTCAGCCTTGTTCTGGGAGGTATAGGTTTCATTTCCACCTATTTTATGCATAATCCGTATATGTTGTTCATTTCCTTCCTGCTGATAGGTTGTGCATGGGCTGCCATGCTGGCACTGCCGTTCACCATCTTGACCAATGCACTGAGCGGAGGACATATGGGTACCTACTTAGGTCTTTTCAATGGTACCATCTGTATTCCGCAGATTATTGCGGCAGCTTTGGGCGGCAGTATTCTGTCCTTGTTTACTCCAAAAGGAGTACTGCCCCCCGAAATCAATATGCTTGTATTGGCAGGAGTGATGCTGATAATAGGTGCTTTCTGTGTATATTTAATTAAAGAGACTAAGGGAGAGAAATAGAATCAAGCTCCTACTTCTGCACACAGATGACACAGATAAGGCAGATGAACACGGATAAGTTTGTCTAATAATCCGTATTCATCTGCCTTATCTGTGTCATCTGTGTGCTATATTATCTTTTTTAATCCCCTCCCTTCCCCTTTCACTATTTTTGTCCTCACTTTTCTCTTTTATTTCCGCATATTGCGTATCTTTACGGCGATAACTACAGAAAACACGTCGCCATGAAAAAATACCTCAAGACCGATGAATGGAACATCATCGAAGACCAATTCCACCCCGACCGTCAACGGATGTCGGAAAGTATATTCAGCCTCGGAAACGGACGTTTCGGGCAACGGGGGTATTTTGAGGAGCCTTACAGCAGTGACAGTTACCGTGGTTCATTTGTGGCCGGCATCACTTTCCTGGACAAAACCCGCGTAGGATGGTGGAAGAACGGATTTCCACCATATTACACCCGTATACCCAAGGCTGCTGACTGGAGCCGCATCAACCTGCGCCTCATCGATGAGGAACTCGATTTGGCAGGCTGGGATGTCGACAGCTTCAACCGCCGCCTGGATATGAAGGAAGGTATCTCCTACCGGGACATGGAGGTGACGTCTCCTCGCGGAAACCAGCTCCGCATCCATGTAGAGCATATCACAAATATGGCAAGACCCAACCTCTGTCTCATCAAGTACAGCGTGTCTTCCATCAACTATACCGGCAGAATCTCACTCGTGCCCATCCTTGACGGGAATATAGTAGACGATGCCGATCTGCCAAACCTGAAAATATGGAACATACTGCGTTCCGGTTCTACCAGCAGCTGTGCCTATCTCTGGACACAGACCCGCCGGGAAGATGCACAAGTGTGCTACGCCATGACTTACCAATTCTTCAAAAACAACAAGGAAACCACTGCCAACCCCATACGGATAGAAAAGGAAAAGCAGACCGGTTTCAGCGTAGGTGCCGACGTGAAACCCGGAGACAACGTGACACTCATCAAATACACCGCCATTGCTTCTTCTCTCTACCACGAACGGAGTGAATTGGTGGAATACTCCGTGGCCGAGGCACGCGAAGCCAAGAGCATAGGCTGGAATACGCTGGTAGAAGAGCATCGAAGGGCCTGGCAGGAAATCTGGGACGAAACGGATGTCGTCATCGAAGGGGATCCGGAAGCGCAACAAGGTATCCGGTACAACATATTCCAGCTGTATCAGACTTACCGGGGAGATGATCCGCGCCTAAACATCGGCCCCAAAGGATTCACCGGAGAAAAATATGGCGGAAATACTTATTGGAACACGGAACTGTGTTGTGTACCGTTTTTTCTGCTCTCCACTCCCAAAGAGATTGCAAAGAACTTGCTGGCATATCGGTACAACCAGCTTCCCAAAGCCATCGAAAACGCCCGTAAACTGGGTTTCAAGGACGGTGCAGCGTTGTTTCCGCAGGTAACCAACAATGGAGAGGAATGCCACAGTGAATGGGAAATAACCTTCGAGGAAATCCACCGTAACAATATCATTGTCTATGCCATCGTTCAGCATGCAGCGCTGACGGGCAATATGGACTATATCGCTAAATATGGCCTGGAAGTAATGATTGCCGTCAGCCGTTTCTGGAGACAACGGGTATCCTTCTCCCAACCCAAACAGAAATATGTCATACTGGGGGTTACCGGCCCGGATGAATACGAAAACAATGTGGACAACAACTGGTACACTAACTATTCCTGTATACAGTGCCTCAAGATGACCCTCCGTTTTCTGGAAATGGTGGCACAGCAATATCCGGATGAATATGCCCACATACGCCGCATCACCAATCTCGACCAAGTGAAGGAAAGTGCCCGGTGGAGAGACATCATCGAACACATGTATCTGCCGGAAGACAAGGAACGGGGAATTTTTATCCAGAATGACGGCTATATGGATAAAGTACTGGAAAGTACAGATAACATTCCTGCCGAAGAACGCCCCATCAACCAACATTGGTCATGGGATCGCATTCTGCGCTCTTGCTACATCAAGCAAAGCGACGTGTTGCTCGGACTTTACCTTTATTATTTCTATTTCGACACGGAAACCGTCCGCCGCAATTTCGAGTTCTATGAGCCGATGACCGTACACGAATCCTCCCTTTCTCCCCACATCCATTCCATCCTGGCTGCACGCATCGGCAAAGTGGAAAAAGCTTACCAGCTTTTCCTGCATGCCACGCGGCTTGACCTGGACGACTACAACAACGAAGCGGACCAAGGGCTGCACATAACCAGTATGCCCGGCAGCTGGCTGGCCATTGTACGCGGATTTGCAGGTATGCAGGTGCTGAAGGAGACGTTGTGTTTCTCCCCTGTCATACCGCAAAAATGGGACAGCTATTCATTCAAGGTGAATTATCTGAAAAACACACTTCACATACGGGTAGGAAAAGAAATCGAAATCTCGCTTACAGCAGGCAGCAAAGTGGACATACAAGTCTACGGACACCCATATACGCTGGAACGGGGGACGGAATTGAAAATTAATATGCCAATGTGCCAATGACCTGCGGCGTGATAGCGCAGCATAAACATTGCGCAGCCAATTAGCACATTGGCACATTAAATCATCATTTATCCTATAACCGGGAGAACATTTGGTTGTTTTCCCGGTTTTATGTTTTTATATATACCTGAACGAATAACTATATACTTGTTTACCAATGAAAAAAATGTTTCTTTTCGCCCTGGTCATGGCGTTGCTCATCACGTCGTGCGGGCAAAAACAAAAGGGTAGCAATACCCTTATCCGACCGGTGAAGACTGCGCAAGTCAGTTCACAGTCGGTTATCCGCAAAGACTTCTCCGGAATAGTGGAAGCCGTGGAATATGTGAGACTTGCCTTCCGCGTCAGCGGACAAATCATCAGCCTCCCGGTTGTAGAGGGACAGCGGGTAAAAAAGGGGCAACTGATTGCCGCCATCGACCCACGCGACATCTCCCTGCAATATGCAGCCGACAAGGCTGCCTACGAAACAGCTGCCGCACAAGTGGAACGTAACAAACGGCTGCTTGGCCGCCAGGCTATCTCCGTGCAGGAATACGAAATCAGCGTAGCCAACTATCAGAAAGCAAAATCCACTTACGAGTTGTCCGGCAACAATATGCGGGATACGCGGCTGACAGCCCCTTTCGAGGGTTCCATCGAAAAACGGCTGGTAGAGAACTATCAGCGTGTCAATGCAGGAGAAGGGGTTGTACAGCTGGTAAATACACAGAAGCTACGAATCAAGTTCACCGTACCGGATGATTATCTCTATCTGCTCCGTGCCAAGGACGTAAAGTTCAAGGTGGTGTTCGACAGTTACCCTGCAGAGGCTTTCGATGCCAGACTGGAAGAGTATCTTGACATCTCCACAGCAGGGACGGGTATTCCGGTGACAATAACAATTGACGACCCGCACTTTGACCGTACACGTTATGACGTAAAACCGGGATTCACATGCAAAATAAAGCTGGCATCGGATGTCGCTCCCTTTCTGGAAGAAAAGCTGATGAATGTACCGTTAAGCGCCGTATTTGGCGACAGTGAAAACCGGAAAACGTATGTATGGGTGGTGGAAGGTAATAAAGTCAGTCGCCGCGAAGTGACCGTTTATTCTCCAACGGGAGAGGCAAACCTGCTTATCTCTAAAGGGTTGGAACCGGGAGAAACCGTTGTGACGGCCGGAGTATACCAGCTGACAGAAGGAGAAGCAATAAAGGTACTAATGTGATTAATCACATTGGCACATTACATTCCCCATTTATCTAAAAAATATTCATTATGAATCTAGCCCAATATTCATTAGACAACACGAAGATAGTCTACTTCTTTCTGGCTGTGCTGCTTATCGGCGGTATACTGTCATTCGGCAGGTTGGGAAAGAAGGAAGACGCACCTTTCGTCATCAAGTCGGCAGTCATCATGACACGCTACCCGGGAGCGGAGCCGGCAGAAGTGGAACGGCTCGTCACCGAACCCATCTCCCGAGAAATACAGTCGATGAGCGGCGTCTACAAGATAAAGTCAGAGTCTATGTACGGACTCTCCAAGATAACCTTCGAACTGCAACCGTCACTCTCTGCCGCATCCATTCCGCAGAAGTGGGACGAACTGCGGCGTAAAGTGCTCAACATACAGCCCCAACTGCCCGCAGGCTCTTCTGTGCCGACCGTCTCGGATGATTTTGGAGACGTTTTCGGCATCTATTACGGCCTGGTGGGTGACGACGGTTTCTCTTATGAAGAAATGAGAAACTGGGCGGAACGAATCAAGACACAAGTCATCACGGCAGACGGTGTGATGAAGGTAGCCCTTTTCGGTACACAGACAGAGGTCATCCATATATTCATCTCCGTAAACAAGCTGGCAGGAATGGGTATCGACCCCAAGCAGCTGGCCGGCCTGCTGCAATCGCAGAACCAGATTATCAATACGGGTGAAATCAGTGCCGGAGAACAACAGTTACGCATCGTGGCCAACGGCACCTACACGACTGTCGATGATATCCGCAACCAGGTTATCACTACCTCCGGCGGACAAGTCAAGCTGGGTGACATCGCCATCATTGAAAAGGGATACATGGAACCTCCCGGCAATATCATGCACGTCAACGGAAAGCGCGCCATCGGTATCGGCATCTCCACCGACCCGACAAAGGATGTGGTAAAAACCGGTGAACTGGTAGACCGGAGGCTTGCCGAACTCATGCCCCTCATCCCCGTGGGGCTGGAACTGGAAAGTCTGTATCCCGAAAACGTGATTGCCAAAGAAGCCAACAACGGGTTCATCATCAATCTGATAGAATCCATCCTGATTGTGATTGTAATCATCATGCTGGTGATGGGCATGCGTGCAGGAGTACTGATTGGCTCTTCCCTTATATTCTCTATCGGAGGCACACTGCTCATTATGTCGTTTCTTGACGTAGGTCTGAACCGGACCTCCCTCGCCGGATTCATCATAGCCATGGGAATGCTGGTGGACAATGCCATCGTGGTGACAGATAATGCCCAAATTGCCATTGCCCGCGGCATCGACCGCCGGAAAGCGCTGATAGACGGTGCCACCGGCCCCCAATGGGGATTGCTGGGAGCAACGTTCATTGCCATCTGTTCGTTTCTGCCACTGTATCTGGCTCCCTCTTCCGTAGCCGAAATCGTGAAACCGCTATTCGTAGTGTTGGCCATTTCCCTGGGATTAAGTTGGGTGCTGGCGTTGACACAAACCACTACATTCGGCAACTTCATACTGAAAGCAAAGGCTAAAGATGGTAGCAAGGACCCATACGACAAGCCTTTCTACCATAAATTCGCCTCCATCCTCAGCACACTGATACGCAAGAAGGCGTTGACCCTTGGAAGCATTACAGCACTGTTCATCCTCTCCCTCATCGTCATGGGGCTGATGCCCCAGAACTTCTTCCCTTCTCTGGACAAGCCCTACTTTCGGGCAGATGTATTCTATCCGGACGGGTACAGCATCCGCGAAGTAGAAACCGAAATGAAAAAGGTGGAAGCGCATCTGATGCAGCAGCCGGAAGTGAAACGGGTATCCGTCACATTCGGCAGCACACCGTTGCGTTACTATCTGGCCTCCACTTCCGTCGGTCCCAAACCTAACTTCGCCAATATCCTGGTGGAAGTAACGGACAGCAAATATACCAAGAAGCAGGAAGAGAACCTTGATGCCTACATGAAGGCCAACTATCCCAATGCCATCACCCGTACCATGTTGTTCAAACTCTCTCCTGCTGTAGATGCCGCCATTGAAATCGGGTTCATCGGCAATAACACGGATACGCTGGTCATGTTGACCAACAAGGCTCTGGACATCATGCACCGTGACGGCGAACTTATCAACGTGCGCAACTCCTGGGGCAATAAGATACCGGTATGGCATCCCGTTTACAGTCAGGAGCGTGCACAACCGTTGGGTATCTCCCGTCAAAGCATGGCACAGAGTATCCAGATCGGTACGAACGGCATGACACTTGGGGAATACAGGGAAGGAGACCAGGTACTTCCCGTTCTGTTGAAGGATAAAACTATCGACTCTTTCCGCATCAACGACTTGCGTACACTCCCCGTATTCGGCACTGCACGCGAAACAACCACTCTGGAACAAGTCGTCAGCCGGTTCGACTTCCAGTACAAGTTCTCCAATGTGAAAGACTACAACCGGCAGATGGTGATGATGGCGCAGGCCGACCCACGCCGCGGTGTGAATGCCATTGCCGCCTTCAACCGTATATGGAAGCAAGTGCAAGAAGAGATTGATGTGCCCGAAGGTTACACCATGAAATACTTCGGAGAGCAGGAAAGCCAGGCAGAAAGCAATGCCGCACTGGCAGCTAACCTGCCGCTGACATTCTTCCTTATGTTCGTCACCTTGCTGTTTCTGTTCCGCAGCTACCGGAAGCCGATTGTTATCCTGCTGATGCTGCCGCTTATCTTTATAGGTATTGTACTGGGACTGGTGGTATTGGGGAAATCATTCGACTTCTTCTCCATCCTCGGCTTGCTGGGGCTGATTGGAATGAATATCAAGAATGCCATCGTGCTGGTGGACCAGATTGATACGGAAACCGCTGCCGGAAAAGCACCGCGTGAAGCCGTTATCAGTGCAACGACCACCCGTATTGTCCCGGTGGCCATGGCATCGGGTACCACTATCCTGGGAATGTTGCCGTTATTGTTCGACGCCATGTTCGGCGGCATGGCGGCAACCATCATGGGTGGTTTGCTGGTAGCCTCGGCATTGACACTATTCGTGCTGCCGGTGGCTTATTGCGCCATTCATAAAATCAAGTGAGAGAACATTCAACAATTTACAGTTTACCAATTGAATGATGAAAACAAATATACTTATTCTATCATTACTGTGCTCAGGACTGAATGCCGGGGCACAACAAGCATATCTGAGCCGCGAAGAATACCGCGACAAGGTAGAAGCATACAGCCAGATTCTGAAACAACAGCATCTGAAAACATTCGCCAGTACCGAGGCACGCAAGATTGCCTCCACCGGTTTCCTGCCCCAGATTGACATCACTGCCGAGGGTACCGCCAATCTCAATCATCTGGACCAATGGAACAGTCCGAAAGGAGACTACCACCCTTATACCTATCAGGCACTTGCCACCTTGACGCAGCCGCTTTATACCGGAGGTTCCCTAATAGCCCAAAAGAAAGTGGCGCAAGCCGAAGAGGCACTGGACCAACTTACCACAGAGCTGACCCTCGACCAGATACACTATCAAAGTGACGCCGTCTATTGGAATGCCTCTGCCGCCCGTGCCGGTCTGAAAGCCGCGGCTACCTTTCAGGATATTGTACAACAGCAGTACGACATCATCCAAGACCGCTTTGATGACGGTGCCATCAGCCGCACAGACTTGCTGATGATTTCCACCCGACGTAAGGAAGCCGAATTGCAGTACATCAAGGCACGCCAAAACCATACCCTTGCCCTGCAAAAACTGAATATCCTTATGGGCTCGGAACCGGACGCTCCCATAGACAGCATAGCCGAAATAGATATACCGACTGCCTCCATCATACCTCTGGGCCTGGATGATGTGCTGCTTCGCCGGGCAGAATATGCCAGTACCTCCGTGAACATCGCCCGCAGTGAAGCGCAACGGCATGCCGCCCTCAGCCGCTACAACCCACAAGTCAGCATGTTTCTCGCTACCGGTTGGGATACGGGAATCACCTATATGGGGCAGGATGTACCTCATACTCCCGTCGTAGGAGTCAATGTCAGCATCCCCATCTTCCGTTGGGGAGCCCGCTTCAAGACAAACCGCCAACAGAAAGCCTATATCGGCATACAGAAGCTGCAACAAAGCTATGTAACGGACAATATTCTGGAAGAGCTCTCCGCAGCCACCACAAAACTGACGGAAACTGAACAGCAAGTCAAGACGGCCCGGGAGAATATAACACTCGCCGAAGAGAATCTGGGCCTTGTCACCTTCTCTTATAATGAAGGAAAAGCCAGCATGGCAGATGTGTTGTCCGCACAACTCTCGTGGACGCAGGCACACACCAACCTGATTGATGCGTATCTGGCGGAGAAGATGGCGATGGCTGAATATTGGAAGGTGGTTAGTGAATGAAATGCCCCTCAAAGAAAAACATACAAAAAAACTCCGGCATAGCTTTACAAAGCCATACCGGAGTTTCTTTATATTTTTCTTACTGACCGTTTATCCCAGGAATGAAATCAGCACACCCGCCGCAACAGCCGAACCGATTACACCGGAGATATTACTGGACATACAGTAATTCAGCACATGGTTTTTCGGGTCATACTTCGTTGCTATTTCATTGCAGACACGGCTTGCCATGGGTACGGCACTCAGGCCGGTAGCACCAATCAGCGGATTGATCTTCTTCTTGCTGAATAGGTTGAACAGCTTCACAAAGAAAATACCTCCCGTAATGGACAATGCAAATGCCAGGAAACCACCAATCACAATACCGATAGTCGTCCAATTCAGGAATGCCTCACTGGTCATCGTGGCGCCAACGCTCAATCCTAAGAAGATGGTAGCTGCATTCATGATACTATTAGCAGCAGCATCAAACAAGCGGCTTGTATCCGAACCGATTTCCTTAATCAAGTTACCGAACATCAACATACCAATCAAAGGTACTGCTGTGGGCACAAATAAAGCAACAATCGTAGTCACTGCAATCGGGAAGATAATCTTCAATACACGCAGATTCTTAATCTCGGTTTTCGAAGGATACAGCTTCTCCTGCTCCTTCATGTTAATCATCAATTCCTTCTTGGTACAGAACAGCTTCACCACCATCGGAATGATGACCGGTACCAGCGCCATATAAGAATAAGCAGCAATGGCAATCGGTCCCAACAGATGGGGAGCCAGCTTGATGGTAGTAAAGATAGCCGTAGGACCATCGGCACCACCGATAATGCCCAACGCACCTGCTTCCTGCGGAGTGAACCCTATCATCACAGCACAAAGCAGTACGGTGAAAATACCTAACTGCGCAGCCGCACCGAATATGGAGAGACGCAAGTTACGGAGCATCGGACCGAAGTCTGTCAGCGCACCCACACCCATAAAGATAACAGGCGGCAGAAAGCCGGTCTTAATCAGCATATAATAAATGAAGTTCATCAGTCCGAGGTCGTGCGCAATCTCGTGCAACGGCATCTCCCAAATATTCTTCATCACCCCGCCTACCATGACCATTCCGTTTTCATCTGCCTGAATCACCCCCATCTCGCCGCCGGGAAAGTTGGCAATGAGCACACCGAAAGCGATGGGTACCAACAACAATGGTTCATAGTGTTTCTTGATACCTAAATAAAGCAGGATGAAAGCGATGGCATACATCACGAGGAACGACGGATCAGCAATGATGTTACTGAAGGCCGTCATATCATAGAGTTTTGCAAATATATCTTCCATTATCCTATCTTCATTAATACATCATCTTCAGAAACAGAGTCACCCGGATTGACACAGATGGCAACAACCGTTCCATCAAAGTCTGCGCGGATGGCATTGTATGTCTTCATAGCTTCGATATAGCAGAGGAGGTCGCCACTCTTCACCTTGTCACCCACTTTCAACGGGGTTTCCTGCGCATTCTTTGTCAGGAAGAACTTGCCTTCGAGCGGAGCCGGAACGTCCTGACCTTCGCCTACGGGGGGAGCTGTCACCTTTTCGGTGGCCGAAGCGGGCAGGTCGATGTCACCGTATGCCACCGTCACGCGGTAAGCCTGACCGTCCACCTGCACAGTGAGCGTCTTGGGTTTGGCATCGTCCAGCGGAGACTTGTCACGTTCGGCACGGCGTTTCTCCACATCCTCCAGGAAGTCCTGCTTGGCCTTGCCACTCTTGTAAGCCTCGTATTGAGCCGGGTGCATGGCGTATTCGAAGAGCTCTTCGTCGTCCTCGCCCAGTTCCCACTTGTTCTCCTTCATCAGCTTGCGGTACTTGTCCAGAGCATCGGGATAGTTGTCCTGCGGATTGCCGGTGAAGAACTTGCGTCCTTCGCGTTCGGCCTTCTCTATGATTTCGGGAGCCAGCTGACCCGGCAGCTTACCTGCCTTGCCCAACAGCATATCCCAAATGTCATCGGCAATCATACCCCAGCGTTCCTTGCCTTTCTCCATAGCAATGACGTTCATCATGGAAAGGTTCTTGACGTACTGGCTGAACGGAGTCACCAACGGGGGATAACCCACGCGCGGCCAAACATATGCCACTTCGTTGAACAACTTGATGAGCAGTTCATCCTGCTTCATGAAGGGCAGGTTGCGTTTTGCCTTGTATTTGTTGATGGACTCCAGATTGGATTCCAAGTCTGCCATCAGACTGCCCATCATGCCACCCGGCAGTCCGGGACCAATCAGCAGGGAGTTCATCAGGCGGTTGCGCGGGCTGATGTACAAGCCAAGGAAGTCGTCCATAAACTCCTGGATGAGTGCGCGTACCTTCATATATGCCTCCATATTGACTTCGGGCACCTGGAAGCCTGCATCCTTCAGCATGGCCTGCACACTGAGCAAGTCGGCATGTCCCGTACCCCAGGAAAGCGGCTCCATGCCTACATCGATATAGTCGCAACCCGCTTCGCACACTTCAAGAATACTTGCCATATTGAAACCGGGACCCGCATGACTATGATACTGGATAGGAATATCGGGATGCGCCGCCTTGATATTGGCCACAATCTTGCCCAAAGAAACCGGACGTCCGATACCTGCCATATCCTTGATGCAGATTTCGTCGGCACCTGCCTTGATAAGCTTCAGTGCCATCTCCGTGTAGTATTCTACGGTATGGATGGGTGAATGGGTGATGCAGAGCGAGCATTGGGAAATCATTCCGGCATCGTGTGCATAGCCAATAGAAGGGATGATATTGCGGGTATCGTTCAGACCGCAGAAGGTACGCGTGATATCCGTACCCTGCGCTTTCTTTACCTTATAGAACAACTTACGCACATCGGCAGGCACAGGACTCATGCGGAGACCATTCAAGGCACGGTCCAACATCTGTCTCTTATACACATCTCCGAGCCCACGAGACTACGCTGCATCT
>ENA-UAPA01000650-UAPA01000650.1-human-gut-metagenome-genome-assembly--contig:-NODE-650-length-17259-cov-4.444780_pt1 | contig 17259 bp, 16 predicted proteins | sample MGYA00243476_ERZ654569 | MGnify/ENA primary metagenome ERZ654569 (study PRJEB26926, sample SAMN06164726) | human gut metagenome | biome: ENVO:00009003; feature: ENVO:2100002; material: ENVO:00002003... | reverse complement strand
TATTCCATAGACGAGGTGTTCATTGATCTTACACATTACCTGTCAACCTACAAATAGAGCTTGATGACGGCACGATAAGTTCACTGAACGATAAGCTGAACTATGCCGTTTCACTGTCCGATGAGCAGCCGGAAATATCCGTAACTTACTTCAAGCCGGACAGTAAAAAGAACGGCGGAGAGTATGTGACGCATACCGGAGTAATCAAGCGTGTTGACGAATATGAGCGCAAGCTGATATTCACCGACAAAACCGTAATTCCGATAGATGACATTTACGGAATCGACGGTGAAATATTTAACGGTTTATACTGAAAGCCGAATACAACTGAATAACTGACTTTAATTCGTGCAAGCAGAGCCGGTCGAATGACCGTGATTTCCAAGCGCCGTACAAGGTTGAGACTGAATAGTATGGAAAACCATATCTATTGGTCTTGATTTGTACGGCGCTTTTTTTGTGCGCAAAAATACTTGTACGGTAATTGGAGTCCTTTCCTCGGCTTGCCCGGGAAAGGACTTTTTATGTTTATACAAAAGGAAAAATATTTATTTTATGACTTCTTCACTGTACCGAACCGAAAAGGAGAAGATGCAGTGGAAAAGTGGCAGTGCTACATAGCCGGATATCCGTAATCTCCGATTTTTGATTTCACCACAAATTCAAAAATCTAAGGAGATTACGAAGTGAGTACCAAATTCTATATCAAAGACAATAAGGGCATTTATCTGTCCACGGACGGAAAAATCAGATACACCCTGCTGGAAGGGAAGGCATTATATGACTTCCTCAAGACAGAAAACGGAAGGTCAAGATGCTTCCATGTAGACATTGATGAAAACGGCAACAAGATTGGAATTGAAGCAGAACCCAAAATGATCACGGCATGTGCAGCGCAGAGGGAACGGGATCGTTATCGCCACAAAGTGATGACTAAGCTGAACATTACAGTTGTGTCGGCAAATGCGCTTGTTTCAGTTCCCGGCGAAGATGACCTCGAACTGATTGACACCGTTGCGGATGAAGATGTCGATTTGGAAGCCGAGGCGATGCACGACCTCGACCTTGAAATTTTGAAAAAGGCTTTGCAAGCCCTCACAAAAGAAGAATACCGTATCATCCACTGCCTGTATCTGTCCAAATCCCCTATGAGCGAAAAAGAGATTGCCAAGCATCTCGGTATGACACAGCAGGCCGTGAGCAAGCGTAAGAGAGCCATTTTCGAGAAACTGAAAAAATTTTTCTGATTTTTGGTTGTGAGCCTTTGGATTTTTCCCAAATAAGGAATGAGAGGACTCAAACAGCCTCTGTTGCACCTTGAAAACCGAATAACGAAAGGATGCCGAGGTATAAACTCACCGGACCGTAAAAGGAAAGCTGTCGGACAGAAGCGCCATGACTCCACACAAGTGGATGAGCGACACATTCTGCACCGAGTCGAAAGAGGTACAGCATATTTCGATTGGCCATGACTCCGGTGGAGAACTAAGGATACTTCTGCAAAAAGCAGCTCGCCGGAAGGCGGGATATGTTGTTTCAGGCTGAAAACCATGTCTGTTACACCATATATGATGCTCGTTCCCCCTTTGCGAATCCGACCGCGGGGAAATATGCTGCGAGATACTCGACATCCTTAAATCCAAAGCTCAATAACGAATTATTTGTGTTTGAGCGATGGAACTACTGTGCAGGAGCAGCAATGCTGCTCAATAGCTTCACCGCAATCGCTCAAGAAGAATCCAAAGCGATTTCGCAAAATCAACGCCTCTCCATCGTCAAACGAATGGAACTTGGCATCTATGTAGACAGTAACGCACCATACGGATTCAGACTTGAAAACAAGCAGCTTGTGGAGTATCCTCCCGAAGCCGATACCGTGCGATGGATCTTCCGCTCCTATCTCAACGGTATGTCTACAACGGAAATTGCAAAAGTTCTGACCGAGCGAGGCATCCCCACGAAGAACGGCAAGGAAAAATGGAAATCCACTAAAATCTCCTATATGCTCTCCAACGAAAGGTATATCGGAGACTGCCACTATCAGAAAACATACCGTGACACGATCGTGCCGTTCAAGCAATCCAAGAACCGCGGCGAAGAAGATATGTACTATGCCACCGGCACACACGCTTCCATTATCGAGAAAGAAACCTTTGATAAAGCGCAAGTCCTCCTCCAAAAGCGAAAAGAGCAGTTCACCAAATCAATAACATTCAATACCTACCTCCTTACGAGCCGCATTCGATGTTCCGAATGCGGCTCTTTCTATCGCCGAAAGGTTCGGAGTGGTGGAGTCAAATGGGTCTGCGCCAAGCATGAGGAAAACACAAAATCATGCAATTCCAACTACTACAGCGAGGAACGAATCTATGACGGTTTCCTATCAGTGGTGAATAAGCTGCGATTCGGGCAAGAGAACATCCTCGGTCAAGTTATCGCCAAGCTTGAAAGCGCAACACAGAAATACAAGCGAAATAACAAAACGGCGATGCAGATCAGTCAGAAGATTGCGGAGATAAACGCCACAATTCTAAAACTGAATGAGCTTCGCTCAAAAGGATACCTTGCCCCCGAAATACATCAGTCCCAAGTCAGAGAGATGCAAAAGCAGCTCTGCACACTCAAAGAAGATCGGCAGGATCAATTCGAGTCCCGAATACTTACAATGCTCCAAGATGTGCGGAAACTAAAAACTCTGATTGACGAAATAGATGAACCCTTGTATGAGTTCGATGAGAAGCTCTTCGAGGAAATTATTGTAGAAATGGCACTCAATAACGCAGATGAATTGACCGTCACTCTGCTCGGCGGACTGAAATTCACTGAATTGATATAGGAGAAACCGCAATGAAAAAGACACGCTTTATTCCATACGGATACACCATCCGTGAAGGGCGAACGGTGATTGAGCACACCGAAGCCGAAATTATCCGAGAAATCTTTGATGAGTACATCAAGGGTGCTTCCCTCAAAGAAATAGCGGAGAGCCTCACGCAGAGGAAAATCCCCTATACCGAGAAGACGGATACATGGGATAAAGCGAGAATTGCAAGAATTATCGACAACGCAAAATACATCGGTGACGAAGAATACGACCCGATCATCGATGAAGATACATACGAGGGTGCGGTATCCATGAAAGCCGCACGGCAGCGCAATACCGTACAAAGAGAATGCGAAGGCATCGCCCTGCTCCGCAATAGAGTCAAATGCGCCGATTGCGGAAGCCCGATGGTACGCAGAGTCTGCTCGAAGCGACAAATCAATGAAAGCTGGACCTGTCAAAATGCAGAGTGCGGAAAGAGACTGCGCATCAGCGACGGCGACCTCCTACAGAAAATCGCCATCCTCATGAACCGCATTATCGAAAACAGCGAACTGCTGATACCAAAGCCCAAGATAAGGATAGCTGACTCCCCGACGGTTGCAAGCCTGCAACGGCAAGTGGATACCGAACTCGAGAAGGATTACCCGAGCGAGGAATACATTGTCGAGAAGGTTAGTGACATCGCAAGTCAGTTATATAAAGAAACCCAAGCAAAGAAAATGATTGTCGCTCAAATTGCAAGGAAACGAGCCTCAATGATGAAACCCCAGGAAAACTTTAATTGCGATTACTTCTCCGACCTTGTAGACTATGTCACACTCTCAAGTTCGGGGAAAGTCAGGCTCTACACTAAGGTAGGGACAGAAATCACCGAAGGAGAGAATGAATAATGGCAGTAACCAAAATTCCAAAGAAAACAATCACCCTCATCGAACCGAAAAAATCCTTCATAGTAGACAAGGCGCAACATCGCCAAAAGCGAGTTGCAGCATACTGCAGAGTGTCTACCGACAGTGAGGAACAGCTCACATCCTATACCAATCAGATGAAGGTATATACCGAAATGATTGCTTCAAATAAGGAGTGGGAGTTCGCAGGGCTATATGCCGATGAGGGCATCTCGGGTACGAGAGCAGACAAACGGCCTCAATTCCAAAAGATGATAGATGACTGCCACAAGGGTAAAATCGATATGATCATAACAAAGTCAGTATCGAGATTCGCACGAAATACTGTGGATTGCCTTGACTATGTCAGGTCACTCAAAGAAATCGGCGTGGGCATCTACTTTGAGGAACAGAACATCGATACGCTGAAAAGTGATAGCGAATTGTATCTTGTCATATACGCAGGATTCGCACAATCCGAATCCGAAAGCATCAGCAAGAATATTACTTGGACGCACCGAAAGAACTTCGAAGAAGGCAGACCCATCTTTATGTATAGCCGAATGCTCGGCTATAAGAAAGGCGCGGACGGGAACCCCGAAATCGTCCCATCGGAAGCAGCAATAGTGCAAAGAGTGTTCGATATGTACCTCTCCGGCAAGTCCACCGATGAAATCTCCGAAATCTTGCAAGGCGAAAACATCGAAATTCCCGGCAAGAAACTGAACTTCAGTAAATCAATGATTATCCGAATGCTGAAAAATGAGAAATATTGCGGAGATGCCATCCTGCAAAAAACGGTGACACTTGATCCAATCTCAAAAAAGCGCAAAGCCAACGAAGGTGAAGCGCCCATGTGGCTCGTCGAAAATAGCCACCCTGCCATTGTCAGCCGTGAGATATTCAACAAGGCGCAAGAAGAATCTGCCCGAAGAAAGGCAAAAACACCACAGTCTGAAAAGATAGCGCTGACCGCATCGGGGAAGTATTCCAAATATGCGCTCACAGAAGTAATGATGTGTGGAGAATGCGGGAGCAGGTACAAAAGAGTAACATGGAACATCCGAGGCAAGCACAGAATCGTGTGGCGATGCATGAACCGCCTTGACTATGGCAAGAAATATTGTGCCGACTCCATCACCGTTGATGAGCGGGCACTGCAAAAAGCCATTGTAAGAGCCTTGAATCGATTTAATATCGAAGACGAATCTACCTACCTAATGCTGATGAAATCCACTATCGGGGAAGCCATAGGAATCAACGGCGGCTCAGATGAAATCGACCTGCTTGAAAGAAGAATCGATGCCCTTAATAAGCGTATGCTTGACCTTGTAACACTGAGCGTTCAGGAAGATAGTGATGCCGAGGACTATGAAAATGAGTTCAAAAACATCTCCATGCAAATCGAGCAACTCTCGGGGCGCATCACGGCAATTAGAGAAAGTGAAAGTGAGGACGGAGAACTTCAAGCGCGGATTAAGGAAATCCAGGACACCATTGACAAACGAAAAGAAAATAAAGATACCTATGATGACTCAATTGTCCGGCAGATGGTAGAATGTATAAAAGTCTACCATGACGGCAGACTGCAAATTATACTCGGCGGCGGATATGAACTTGAAGAATACCTCGAAAAATAAAAACAGCAAGCAGCGAATAAGCCGTAGTTGCTTATTCGCTGACTCTATTAAGCATTGCTTTCGTTATTATCGCTTTCTTCATCTTCGCCAAGCTGTCCGATAGCGAAATTCTCAAAAGCTTCGGAATCGTCAAAATCCTCATTTTCGTCCGGTTCAATCCAGAGAGAAACATCCCGAGCATAGAGTTTGTTCATGAATAGTTTGCCCGCATTACTTTTCCTTTTTCCGTTATATTCTAAAAGCATCGCTTCGGCAAAGCCCATTGACCCCTTCCGGCGATCCCTGGCGGTACGAGTCAGTTGCTTAATGGAAACAGCACCGAGTTTCTCGCTGAACACCTCATCCTTTAACTGATCTTTATTGCCGATTGCAGGAAAGAGAAAATCTTCGTCTGCGTCTATGAATCAGGCGACGGCAGCCTTTTGGAAAACACCAAAGAGTTGCTTGCCAACAATCTCAATAACCCGACACCACGCACAAGGATTTCAAAATCACACTACGCGAGGGAAAGCGAAAGCGGTATAGAATGATGTGATATGATTGTTCGAAAAACCTTTTTGCATAAAAGCCTAAAATGTGTTATAATAGGTCTTGACAACGAAGAAAAAACAAGTATAATAATATGATTTGGTTTTGAACTGAATGGGCGGCTTGGGAAATATGAGGAGGATTTAACTATGTACAACTTCGAATATGTTTCCAAGAAAGAAGCTGCCCCGGCAAAAAATGAGTTGATCGAGATAATTAATGAGGTTCAGGACATACTGCGAAACAAAGATGTCTCTTTTCAATTTCAATTCATTGGGAGTAGCAGTCGCAATATGATTACCTGCGACCGTAACAGCAATATCGGATATGATTTTGATGTAAACCTTGATGTTTTCTATGATGACGATAGATATGACCCCGGGGAAATCAAGCATATCATGATGGGCGCCTTTAACTCAGTGGTTTCTCGGTATGGATATGGATACTGCGAAGATTCAACCCGTGTATTTACGATCAAAAAAATTGATCATTGGCGTTCAAAGATACTACAAAGTTGTGACTTCGCAATTGTAAATAACTATACCGACAAAGCCGGTTCAGTACTCCAACAGTACATACGATTTAACAAGGAACAGCGATCATATGTTTGGGCTGATCAGACCAAGGGATACTATACTAAACCCAAAGAAGATTGGTTGAAAAAACACGGGTATTGGGATGAAGTCCTTGATCGTTATCTATACAAAAAGAATACTAACGAGGGCTTGGTCAAAAAATCACGCGCCTTGTATGCCGAAGCGATAAATGAGATTTATATGAAGCACAGAGCGTAATCGCAAGAAGCAGGAAGAATCAATTGATATTTGAATTACCTGATATCTTTTTCGGTTCGCACAAAAAAAGAAAAGGTATCACAACCACTGCAGGTGAGACAGTACGGATTTATAAAAAAGGCCGAAAAAGCCTTACCACAAGCGGCTTTTTCAAAAAATCCGGTGATATCTTTTTCGGTGCTACGAGCCATTTAGGAACTGTCTTTTATGACAGTTCTTTTTTTGTCGGGTTATGAGCACGATGAGCGGTGCGCGTTGGGGCGAAGCGGTGCGCCGCTGCCTGTGGCAGATTAAGGCGTGCCGCTGAGGTGAAGAAATAAGGAGCATTGCGATGCGCTCCAAGCGAGCATATGCGACTATATTTCTGAGGGGCAAGCAAGGCGAAGCCTTGTGAGATGTAACCCGGAGGTCGCAGGTTCAAGTCCTGTCCCCGCAACCATATAAAGCATTCAGCGTAAGGCTGAGTGCTTTTTTATTCGGCGAACACCGCCGGTGATATTCGGCTTCGCGTTAAAATCAAATATTTTAAACACACCGTTTTTATCCTCTCGGCAGTCGATGCGTACAAGCCCTTTTATTTTTAAAGCCTGTGACGCGGCAACACAATCCTCTTTTATTTTAACAAGCTCCTTTGTGCCGTCTTTTGCAGGCGGTTCGCTTTGTTGATACAAAATCGCAAGTTTCATTTTTCTCGCTTCCGAATTTTTTATTTCAGCGTTATTTTATCGCCGATACCGTGGGTTTTCAAGGGTATCGTCCTTACGGCAGGCAAGCAAAGTCACACTCGCGTGCTGTTTAAAATATAATGCATTGAGGCTTTAAACACCAGAAAGGCTGTGATTTTTTATGAAGCGGGCAAAACGAATACTATCTTTTCTTTTAATGCTCCTTGTTGCGATTTCGGCATCTGTGCTGCATGTTTCGGCAATTTCCGCCGACACCGACGAGGTTTTTTCGGGAATAGACGTCAGCGTTTATCAGGGAGATATAGATTTTGAACAGGTTAAAAACAGCGGAATCGAAGTTGTATATATAAGAGCGGGATACGGTTTTTCCGTAACCGACCCGAAATTCGAGGAAAATTACACCAACGCGACAAAGACCGGACTTAAATGCGGCGCGTACTATTTTGTGACTGCGCGAAATACCGAGCAGGCATATTTGCAGGCAACGCGCTTTGCCGAGCTTATAAGCGGAAAAACCTTTGCCGCAAGACCTGCCATGGATTTTGAGGAATTCGGCAGTCTCGGGAAAAACGGCATAAATCTTGTGGGGCTCGCATTTATGCAAAAGCTCCGAGAGCTTACGGGAATAGTGCCGATTCTTTACACCGACGCATACAACGCCTCGGAAACCTGGGACTGGAATTTTGCGCAGTTTCCGCTCTGGGTTGCCGATTATGACGCGGAAGAACCGTATGTTACAAGTAATATTTGGCAGAGCTATGCGGGATTTCAGTACAGCGACCGCGGCGAAATTCCGGGGATTTACGGCAATGTTGACCTCGACAGGTTTACTTCGTCGGTATTTTTAAACGGCGCAAACGAAGTTACGCCCACAAAGTCGCCCGATGCCATAAGATATACGGTAAAACGCGGCGACACGCTTTGGGGGATTGCAAAGAAATTCGGCGTTACGGTGTCGGCTGTCGTAAACGCAAACAACATCAGAAACCCCAATCTTATATACGTCGGAGAAGTGTTTATAATCCCCCATATGACGTCCGCGGAAAGCTCCGGATACACGCTTTACACGGTAAGACGCGGCGATACTCTTTGGGGAATATCGAGAAAATTCGGCGCAAGCATAAACAGCATAGTCGCGCTTAACGGCATTAAAAATCCGAACCTCATATATGCGGGCGAAGTGTTTAAAATACCCTCTGCCCGCTCGGAACAAGCCGTAATTTACACGGTAAAGCGCGGCGACACGCTTTGGGGAATATCAAGGAAATTCGGCACCACCGTTGAAAATCTGGTAAAGCTGAACTCCGTTAAAAACCCGAATCTCATATACGTCGGAGAAAAGCTGATAATCGGATGACAGACAAAAGCCGTCCGCACCCTTTGAAAAACTACGAGTGCGAACGGCTTTTAAGCAATATGTGTTTTATTTATTTGTCATTTTGAAGTGCAGACGGCTGAGCGACTGTATGAGCCTGTAATGCTTGAAATTATATTTGCGAAGCAAACGCAATTTTCCGCTCTTAACGGAGCTGAGCTCATATATTTCGGGGCTTAATTCCTTTGCCTTGCGGTCGAATTCCATAAAGCGTTTTCTGTTTTCCATATCGCTGTCGGGATAGCTCGAATATATTGCACTCTGCGTAATTATAAGGTCTGCTATGCAGGTCCTCATATAATCAGCTTTTGCGCTGTCTGCCTTATCCGAGGAAATATAGTCCCTGTAAAAGTCAAACATATGGAACGTAACCCTGAGATGGTCGTTTATGTGCTTTTGGAACCCGAGAATACTCACGCTCTGAGTTGAGAGCGCAAGCCTGTACATATAAACATGCAGGTCAAAGAATGTCACCTTGTTTACAAATGGCACCGGGAACATAACATATTCGACATCCACATAAAAGCACTTTTCGTCAATAACAATGTTATTATCTTTAAGCACGCTCGTCTTTATTACAAGGGCGTGCATAGGTATATAAACCTTATTTGCAACATCGGCGAAGTCATATTCCGTACCGTCTTTAAACTGCGGAAAATCAACAGACTTTTGGCGGTTGACGTCGTCATAATACTCATTATAGTTTGTAAACACATATTCGGATTCGGTTTTTTCGAGATCCTCGACGAGCTTCACAAAATCAGCGGTGTTGACCCAGTCGTCACCGTCCACAACCTTAAAGTATTTGCCGACGGCATTGCGAATACCGCAGTTAATAGTGGAGCCGTGACCGCCGTTTTCCTTTGAGATAACTCTGAATGTATCGGGGTACTTATCGGCGTACTCCTTGCCTATTTTTGCGGTGCTATCCTTTGAGCCGTCGTCAACCACGATAACCTCGAATTTTTTCATTACAGCCTCGTCGCAAACAAACGAGTCAAGCGTCTGATTCAAAAATTTTTCGACATTGTACGACGGTATTACAACCGTAAGAAGCTTATCCATAATTTTCACCTCAATAATAAGTTCCGTGAAGCAGTATTATTCTCTCCGAAACAATACGATTTAAAAATTTATTTGACCGGCGTTATTTCCTTTGCCTCGGAATTCTTTGATGTGACGGACTGAATGAGATAGCCGAGCGCAAGCCAGAAGAGGAACGCTCCGCCTGTGTTCATATAAAACGTCTCCGAATAGAACATCATAGAGGCAAATATCGGTGCTATAATGCTGAGCAGAGCGGTATTATATTTGTATTTTTCACCCTTAAATTTAAAGAAATTCTTAAATATGAGCACCAGCACCAATATTATATATGCCGCGATAATCACAACGCCCAAAATGCCCTGACTTACAAGTATGTCGACAAAGCTGTTGTGCATACTGTGGAATTCAATAAAATCATTGTTGACAAGATAAGTGTCGGGGAGCTTATCCTCGGCATAAGGAACATAGTTCCTGAAGGTTACGCCGGTTAACGGCTTCGTTTTGAATATTTCGAGTCCGCTGCCCCAAATAGCAAAGCGGCGGTTGCTCACGTCACCGTTTATGTCGTTACTCTGACGGCCGATTTCAAGCTTCTGCTTGTCCTTTTCCTTCTGAGCATCGGTTTTATCCTTATCGCTGCTTATGATGTGCTCATACTGCCATTTCTTGAATTCGGAGGTTGAAACCGACACAACCTTTATCGCGGCAAAGGATGCGACTGCCGCTGTAACAGCAAGCAAAACGCATATTACGCCCCTTGCGAACGCTTTTTTTGCTTCGAGCTTTTTGCTCCTGAGCGCGGTGAGATACACATAGACCAAAAGCGCGCAGAACAGCGATACCATACCGGTTCGCGAATCCGAAAAAGCTATATAGCATATTTGTAAAACGATATTTATGATGTACAAAGCCTTTAACGGCTTCTTTGCGTCCTTGTAAAAATACAGGCTCATTATTATGGTTATTGCCGAGAATACTGCACCGTAATTGGGGTCGGAATACACACCCCAAAGCCTGTTCCAAAGGAATCCGAGAATTACGACTACTCCGTTTACCTCCGTATACGAATAGTAATCGGCAAAGAGCATAACCGTTCCCGCCGCAACAGCCAGGAACGTATACGCCATAAAGAAGTGTGAAATTATGTAGAATTCCTTTTTCTCCGCGGTACCGTCGGACGTGGTGTCATAAGTGTACAGTATAAAATACTGGAACGCCATCCAAACGAGTGCCTTTGCGTTTTCCGACAGCCCGTACTGCCTTGTAAGCAGCGCCGACAGCGCGTAGCTTCCGCAAAATGCAATAAGCAAGAATAAACCTTTTGCATGTAAGTATTTTTTGAAGCAGACGACTCTTATTACAAGAACCGCTATTCCTATCGCCGTTACCGCATATGCAATCCAGGTAAGTACCGAGCGGTTTGCCGTAAGGCCGTTGAACGAGAGCAGTGTAAGCGCAAGGAAAAGCAGCTTAAAGCCGGTCGCCTGCGACCCCTTCCTGAGTATACTTTCTTTCATATTAACTCCTCACACCAATTCATAAAAATTCTGCGCTGAAAGGTCATATCCGGCTCTCCGTACTTCATCGGTACGGTCAATCCGTTTATAGCCCTTGGCTTTTTCTATTTTTTCCGCCCAAACCTTTGCGTCACCGTCTTTGTCAATCGAGAGGGTAACACAGTTTTCCGTTATCACGGCGTCGGACGGTATATGATCGCTCAGGCAGCACATAAGCCCGGTTGCTTCGGCCTCCACAGCGGCTATGCCGAAGCCCTCGAAATGCGACGGCATAAGATATATATCCATAGCCATCATATAATTATAAGCATCGGTCTGCCTGCCTGAGAATATAACCTTGTCCGCTAAGCCGAGGCTCTTTACCTGCTCTTTAACATTTTCGAAAAGCAAGCCGTCACCGACGAGTAAAAGGCGTGCGTCGCTGTCGATTTTGCACAGCTCGGAAAATACACGCACCATAAAATCGTGATTTTTGGGATAAAGGAAATTTCCGACACTGCCTATGACGAATTTATCCTGCAATTGCAGTTTTTCGCGCATTGCTTCCCTCTTTTCGGGAGAATACGTAAAGCTTGCAAGGTCAATACCGTTTTTTACAAGCTTAAACTTGTCCGACCCGACGATTTTTTCGGGGAATATCCATTTACCCGCAAGAGCCGAGCAGGCGTAAAAGTCGGTTCCGTATTTATAAAGGAAATTTCGGCAAAGGTTATTGAGCTTTATCATAAGCGCGCGCTTTTTCGGGTTTGAACAGTCATACCACGCACTGTGAGAATGTATGATAACCTTTTTAACGCCGCAGTCGTGCGCCGCTTTGGGTCCCGGATAGCATATCGCGGTAGAAATATTGAAATATGCGGTATCATATCCGTTTTTCTTTATTATATCGCAAATCGCCTTATACTGAGCACGCGGATTTTTAAGAGTCGGTATTTCAAAAAGCCCCGCGCCCTTGCTCTCAAGCTTTTCCTTAAGCTCATTATCTATTTGTGTTGTGAGAAAATCAAAATGCACCTCACCCGGGGAAAAGTGCTCAAAAAAGTTGAGCATATACTTGTCAATTCCGCCGGCTTTTCCGTTCATAATATAGCCGAAAAGCACCTTTTTCAACTGTTTGCCCTCCACATTATTTTTTTAGCTTAAGCCCCGAAAACAGCGACGGGAAGCTTTTTTTGACCGCCGAAATAAATTTGCCCGTGAAAAGAAGCACGCCTGTATTTCCGCCTTTAAGCCGGTTCGCCATAATTTTTACAAGCCTGCTGTCAGGCTCGGCGTAAGGCATAAGCTCCTTGTAAAGCTCACTTTTAAGCTGAGCCTTGAGCCAGTCTTTTCTGTCTTTCCCGGACATTCCGGAGCGTTTGTCATTATTTTTTTCGAGAGCCGAAAATACGCTTCTGACATATATGCCGGCAAGATTTTTAAGTATATCTCCGTCACACATACCGTTTTCACGGTAAAAACCGAGCAGCTCGTTTATACGCATTTCCTGAAGCTCAAAGTAATTTTTGACAAAGCGGCACGTAAGGCTTTGATTGTCTCTCTTGGCATAGTGGTATGCCGTGTCGTCAAGAATTACCATGGAATCAACATATCTGAAGAAATCTATATTAAACTTAAAATCCTCGTTAAGCGGCATATCGCAAAATGTAACTCCGGAGGAAACCACCGCGTCTTTAAGATAAATCTTATTCCAAAGGTAGCCGAAAAGCGTGGTGTTTTCGATTTTAATTACTTCTTTTGCCACATTCTCTTTACCCGAGAGAGCTTTGCTCTCATATGACACGGGATTTGTCATATACAGCTTACCGGTCTTGTCGTAATACTCCTCCACCGCGCCGAACATCACAACCGTGGGAGAAGCGTCACGCGAAGCCGAATACATTTTTTCAAATATATCGCTGTCTATTTTATCGTCGGAATCCATATAATAGAGATATTTGCCCGAAGCGGACTTTGTGCCGAGATTTCTCGCGCTGCTCGCTCCGCCGTTTTTCTCCTTATGGATAACCCGAACCCTGCCGTCCGAGGCTGCAACCTCATCGCATATCTTGCCGCTGCCGTCTTTGGAACAGTCGTCGACGAGTATAAGCTCAAAGTCGGCAAAGGTTTGCCGAAGAACGCTGTCAAGCGTATCCCTGAGATATTTTTCGACGCCGTAAACCGGCATTATAACACTGAAATACGGTGCGCTCATATTTTTCACAGCCTTTCGGATTATTTTATCTTCCCGCTTTAAGCTTTGCGAAAAGCTTTGTATTGCCAGACTTAACGGAAGAAATGACCTTGCCCTCAAGATATGTGAGCGCGGTGCTCTTCATCTTAATCGGTATAAGCATAAGCTTCATATACTTTGACTTCGGCACAGCCGCCGAAACCGCCGCGCGCGCCTTGGGGTCGTTTATCATCTTTCTTATCTGCGCCTTTTTTTCGCCGGCAGGCAAGGCGCAGTTTTTGTTTGTAACGTTTTCAACGCATCCGACTATGCGCTCAATATATCTTCTCGAGAGAAATTCCTCTATCTCCGGAGTCATAATTCCCCAGTGCTCATAGAGCTCTCTCATCCACTCGTTCTCCTCCTCGCGCTTTTCGTACATATCGCTTCTGTACTTGGCGGTTTCGGACTCGGCTCTCTGACGGATAAAGTGGTAATACTTATTTGACGTCACGCCGACTCTCTCAACGTCGCGCACAACGGAGAGGTTAAAGGGGAAATCATCCCAGAAGGTCTGCGGGAAATAGAGCTTGTTGTCTCTTATATAATCGCCCGAGAAGAGCTTATTCCACGGAGTGTAGAGAAGATTGCGGTCAAAAAGGTTGTGTGCGTCGGCTCTGAATTCAGCCTGAGTTTTGTATATCTTATCCTTGTAGACCTGCTCCTGCGTGAATTTTTCGGTGTCACTGTAATATGTGTCGATATAGTAACCCGAAACAACGAGTTGCAAATCGTTTTTCTCGGCCAAATCGACCATATCCTGAAGCATGGTTTTTTCAGCCCAGTCGTCGGAGTCCATAAAATACATATATTTTCCGACAGCCTTATCTATGGCGACGTTTCTCGCCGAGGGAGCGCCGCCGTTTTCCTTATGGATAACCTTTATACGCGGGTCCTTTGCGGCGTATTCATCGCAGATTTTGCCGCTGTTATCGGGAGTTCCGTCGTCTACGGCAAAAAATTCCCAATCGGTAAGGGTCTGATTTTGTATACTCTCGATAGCCCTGCCAACGTAATTTTCGACGTTGTAAACAGGCATTATAACACTAACTTTTACATCATTCATAGCCTTTGACCGTTCCTCGCTCAAAATAATTTATCTGTTACCGCCAAAGCCGAAGCTATGACCTTATCCATATCATAATATTTATACTCGGCAAGTCTGCCGCCGAAGATAATATTGCTTTCGCCATTTGAAAGGTCGCTGTATTTGCTGTAAAGCGACTGATTCTTTTCGTCGTTTACGGGGTAATACGGCTCCATACCCTCCTGCCACTCGGACGGATATTCTCTTGTTATATACGTCTTTTCCTGAGTACCGAATTCAAAATGCTTGTGCTCTATGATTCTCGTGAATTTGGTCTTTTCGTCAGTATAGTTCATAACGGCTACACCCTGATAGTTTTCACAGTCAAGCAGTTCGTTTTCAAAACGGAGGCTGCGGTATTCGAGCTTGCCGAAGCGATAGTCGTAATACTGGTCTATGGGGCCCGTGTAGACAACGGTGTCCGCAAGGGCGGAAAGAGCTTCCCTGTCCTTTAAGAAATCAGTATCGAGACGGGTGTCGATTCCTTCAAGCAGCTTTTCGATAAGCTTATTGTAGCCGCCTATCGGAATACCCTGGTATCTGTCGTTAAAATAGTTGTTATCATAGGTGAATCTGACCGGCAGACGCTTTATTATAAATGCAGGCAAATCCTTGCATTCTCTGCCCCACTGCTTTTCGGTATAGCCCTTTATAAGCTTTTTGTAAATGTCATATCCGATAAGGCTTATTGCCTGCTCCTCGAGATTTTTGGGCTCACCCGTAACCTGCTTCTTCTGCTCCTCGATTTTGGCTCTTGCCTCCTCGGGAGTCACAACACCCCACATCTTGTTAAAGGTATTCATATTAAACGGCAGGTTATAAAGCTCTCCGTAATAATTTGCAACCGGGGAATTTGTGTAGCGGTTGAATTCAACAAGGTCGTTTACATAAGTCCAAACTCTCTTGTCGTTTGTGTGGAATATATGCGCGCCGTATTTGTGCACGGTTATGCCCTCAATATCCTCGCAATAAATATTTCCGCCGAGATGGCTTCTTTTGTCGATAACAAGGCACTTTTTACCGTGTTTTGTCGCTTCGTGGGCAAAAACGCTTCCGAAAAGTCCGCTGCCTACGATAAGATAGTCATACTGTTTCATAATTTTTCCTCCTGCGCCGAAGCGCAATTAAAAAATGTATTGCCTGAATTTATCACGCCGCCGACTTAGTTTCGTCGGACGATGCCGTTGTCTTTGTTTCAGCCGTAGTGTGCTCTTTGGTAGTTTCGCTGTTTTTGGTTGCCTCGGCGGTTGTCTGCGGTTTTGTCGTGGTTTCGGATTTATTATTGCCGCCGCTGTGCTTAGCCGATGTCGTGGCGGAACTTTTGCTTTTTGAACCGCCGTTTGAAGAGCCGCTGCTCTTTGTTGCGGACGAAGAGGATTTTGAACTCTTGGTTGTTGTCTGCGACTCTTGTTTTTTCTTTGACGACGCAGTTGTTTCCGGAACTTCGCCGTAAATGAACAGGTGCATTCTGTCGGCTGCCGCCGCAAGATCGTATCTCCATACCCATGCGCCGTCGTAAATACCGCCTACCGCGTTATCCTCGTCGCCGGGAACAACCATAGTCTCAATGGTTATATCATTTGAAAGCATCGGAGCGAAAGAGAGAACCTCCGGAACCGACATTGATGTTTCACAAAGAGCCATACCCGCCTTTACCAAATCGGCATACTTTGTGGGGCTGATGTTTCTCGCCTTGTCGATAAGGCACTCAATAACCTTTTTCTGCCTATCCACACGGGCGTTATCCGAATCGCGCTTTCTGATACGTGAATACACGGACGCCTGCTCGCCCGTCAGGTGCACCATACCCGATTTTTCGACATATTGGAAATTCGGATTATCGTCGTCACCGATATTGTTAAGCTCAAGACGCTCGTCCTCGGTTATATCAATATCTACTCCGCCGAGGATATCTATTGCCTCGGCAAGCTTATAAAAGTTTATCGTGGCATAATCGGTAATATTCATATTGAAATTCTGGTTTAGCGTTTTGATGGCAAGCTCCGCTCCGCCGTAAGCATAGGCGTGAGTTATTTTCTGATTGCCGTGCCCGTCTATCGCAACACAGCTGTCACGGAGGACGGAAATCAGCTTAACGTCGTTTTTTGCCTTATCTATGCTCACTATCATTATAGAATCGGAACGGCCGGAGAAAGAGTCCTTATCTCTTGTATCAACGCCGAAAAGCGCTATGTTTACAATATCAGTCTTTCCGTATTTGTTTGCTATATCATCCGATACGCCGAGATTGTCTTTATCTACGTTCTTTTTAAAACCGCCCCACATACCGAAAACAAGGGCGCAGGAGACAGCAGCGAGTAAGAGAATAACGGCAACAACTATTATTACAACGCGCTGCCATTTTTTCAGGTTTTTCCATTTTCTCTTAAGCTTTCCCGGTTCCTTAGCGTCCTTGGATTTTTTCTTTCCGCGCATACCGCGCGCGGCGGTATGTGAAATATTGCTGTTTTGATTTTGTCTTCGCGGCACATGACCGTTTTCAAAGTGTATTTCTATATCCTTATCTTCTTTTTTCATAACTACCTCTATACCACAAAATATAAATGACGTTTATAAGCGACGTCGCTCAAAATCGCCGTAAGTCGGGCAAGTATATTCCTGTCTCTTATACACATCTGACGCTGCCGACGATAAGGCT
>ENA-UAPA01000636-UAPA01000636.1-human-gut-metagenome-genome-assembly--contig:-NODE-636-length-17496-cov-16.145118_pt1 | contig 17496 bp, 13 predicted proteins | sample MGYA00243476_ERZ654569 | MGnify/ENA primary metagenome ERZ654569 (study PRJEB26926, sample SAMN06164726) | human gut metagenome | biome: ENVO:00009003; feature: ENVO:2100002; material: ENVO:00002003... | reverse complement strand
GAGCCTTATCGTCGGCAGCGTCAGATGTGTATAAGAGACAGAATATAAGATGTTCTAGATTGAAATGCTAAAGAGTGTCATGGCACACCCAAATAGAAGCCCCAGTAGCTGGAACTACTGGGGCTTCTATTATATGTTAAACAGTAGAGCATCTGTTTAGGCTAGTTGTCTCTAATGTTTACTGTTTAACCATTTGCATATGCAATTTTTTTAAATGCCGGATACATGGTAAGCGCAAAATAATTCGACGGATTGCAACAAGTTAATTATCAACTCATAATAAGTATCAGGAAGTTGTAAAAATTGAGATGAATTCCATTTCGGTTCCAGCTGACATGAATAAAAATACTGATACAGCCACAATGGAGTTAATGATTGGAAACATGAATCTGCGTATTTCAAACGAAACTGATCCATTGCTTCTTGCTAAAACAATCCAGATACTTGCGGAGCTTTCATGCTAGGCGATATAACAGCTGCCGGCGAGCTTATATAGTGACTGGGTAAAGGCACTTCTATGGGAAAATGATTTGTTGCAGGTTAGACAAAATTATCTATCTGCTGCAATTTCAGATATATCAGGTTATATTCATTTAATGGATACAAAGGTTTCGATAATTATGGCAGCACAAGGGGTTATAATTGCGGGATTATTGAGCATATATGATAATTTGATTGATGCGATTGAATTATACCATAGTATTCTGGAAAAATCGGTAGTGTTGATATCGGTAAGTGGGTTTATAGTATTTACGATATTGGTATATGTGTATGGATTAAAAACTATTTTGCCAGAACAGTTACAGCGAATAGGACGACCTCATGGTTTCTAAATGCTGGCCGGATTCAAAATGGTGCTGAAAAATATTTGGAGGAGTTAAATGCAAAATCAGAAGAGGAATTGTTAGATGATATGGCAATCGAGCTATTTAAATTAAATGATATTAATTTGAAGAAAATGAAATTAGCAAATATGACGGTGAAGTTGTTTATCTTCTCACTAGTGTTCTTGATGACATATATCATACAATTTATTCTTATTCATTTCTAGAATAGATAGACTATGGAGGAAAGGGTATGTTACAAAAAGATATTGACCGTGTGTATAACGTTGCAAAAGAGTCATATAACAGAGCTAAGGAATCGTTAAGGATAGTTCATAAATCGATGAATGAAAGTTTTAATAGTGCGATTTCCGATGTTGTACCGGGATATGAAGCAAATAGATTAAATTTTGGTAATTATACAAAGGATAATTTTGCAGTTTTGTTTGTCGATATGAGAAGCTCAACTAAAAGAGCAATTAAGATTGGTCCTGAACAGACATTTCTTACTATGCATGTGTATATTCCTGCATTACTTGAGGTTGTGAAAATTTATAATGGTAATGTAATTGATATAATGGGCGATGGTATCATGGTATTTTTCGGAGGTAGTAAACAAAGATAGCTATACTATTACCCATCCGTAAGGACTAAAACTATGAGAAAAGAAATAGATTTGTGGCTGCAAAAATTGATGATAATGTTACCTTATATGCTATGTGTTCTCAAAAAGAGTATGAAAGAACGATAGTTAACAAGTCTATTGGATTATTTTTTACTCTTGGAGATGATACTATAAGGGTTATTGTTCTGTAATGTGATTAATCTTAACTTTGAACTATAACTAAGAAAAGCAAGCAATATTCATGCACGGTGAAAGAGCTCTCTTGAAGTAGATTTTATGCAAATTTACCACTTTACCACATTAAAATTTAATATTTTTTTTATAAAATATGCAAAATATGACAAAAAGTACTGGACAAAATGTCCTATACGAGGTAAAATGCATATATGTAATCAAACAGCACATTTGAAGGTTGTGCAGATAGTATTGGTTATATTTTGCGAATTGGGGGGATTTTTCATGAGAATATATCATGCTAAGGATTATGCAGATATGAGCAGAAAGGCTGCAAATATCGTATCGGCACAGGTGATTATGAAGCCTAATTGTGTATTGGGACTGGCTACAGGCTCTACACCTATCGGCTTGTATAAGCAGCTCGTTGAGTGGTTCAAGAAGGGGGATTTGGACTTCTCAGAGGTTATGACGGTGAATCTTGATGAGTACAAGGGACTAAGCCGTGAGAATGACCAGAGCTACTATTATTTTATGCATCAGAATTTGTTTGATCATGTGAATATTCCGGTTGAGAATACTCACCTGCCAAACGGCATGGAGCCGGATTCACAGAAGGAGTGCAAGCGCTATACAGAGCTGATTCAGTCTCTTGGCGGTGTTGATTTGCAGCTTCTTGGTATTGGGCACAATGGTCATATCGGTTTTAATGAGCCGGGCGAGTCTTTTGACAAGCAGGTACACTGTGTGAATCTTACAGAGTCTACTATTGAGGCCAATAAGCGCTTCTTTGCATCGGCTGATGATGTTCCGAAGCAGGCTTATACAATGGGCATCAAGACCATCATGCAGGCTAAGAAGATTCTTATTGTTGCAAGTGGTGAGGATAAGGCAGAGATTGTGCACAAGGCTTTCTTTGGACCGATTACACCACAGGTGCCGGCTTCTGTATTGCAGCTGCATAATGATGTTACGCTTGTAGCGGATGAGGCTGCACTGAGCAGACTGTAGATGTTTTTTAGTTGAGAAGGTACATGTATATGATAATAAAAAATGCAAGGGTATTTACAGAGGATGGCAGCTTTATGCAAGGTGATGTTGTCGTTAAGGATGGCCGTTTTGACAGTGTTTTGGAGAGAACAGCTGACACGGACGCGGCTGCTGACAGCACACAGCAGGAGATTATAGATGCATCAGGTCTTATCATGATACCGGGTCTTGTGGATATTCATTTTCATGGATGCAAGGGAGCTGATATGTGTGACGGTACCACAGAGGCACTTGATGTGATTACAGCATACGAGGCTTCTGTCGGAGTGACGAGCGTGTGTCCGGCTACTATGACCATTCAAAGGGATGAGCTTTTGAGTGTCATGAAAAATGCCGGTGATTATAATTATCATGGTGGTGCACATCTTGTAGGTATCAATATGGAGGGACCTTTTATCAGTCCTTCTAAAAAGGGCGCACAGGCGGCAGAGAATATCATGCGATGTGATTATGATTATTTCTGTGAGCTTCAGGATGCGGCCCATGGCTTGATAAAGCTTGTAGATATCGCTCCGGAGGAGCTGGGCGCGATTGATTTTATAGACAGGGTAAGAGGAAGTGTTGTGGTTTCAATAGCACATACGGCAGCTGATTATGACACCGCGGTAGAGGCTATTGAGCATGGTGCAAGCCATGCCACACATTTGTATAATGCGATGCCACCGCTTCATCACAGAAATCCGGGAGTTATCGGGGCTGTGAGAGATTCAGAAAAGTGTCATGCAGAGCTCATTTGTGACGGAGTGCATATTCATCCGTCGGTTATCAGGGCGACATTTGCCATGTTTGGTGCGAAGCGCATGATTTTAATAAGTGACAGCATGAGAGCCACAGGGCTTGAGGATGGTGAGTATACACTCGGTGGACAGGCCGTGACAGTCAGAGGTCCGCTTGCCACACTCCATGATGGGACAATTGCCGGTTCGGCAACCAATCTGATGGATTGTATGCGTTTCACAATAAGGCAGGCAGGTATTCCGCTTGAGGAGGCAATTATGTGTGCTACAGCCAATCCGGCTAAGGAGATTGGCATCTATGATGAAGCAGGTAGCATTTCTGCAGGAAAGAGAGCAGATTTTGTGCTTCTCAATGATGATTTGGATATTGTGAGTGTGTATATCGACGGAAAGGAGATATCATGTTAGGTTTTTTCAAGAATAAATCAAAGGGAAAGGTAATCTGTTCTCCGTGCAACGGCAGAGTGGTTCCTATTACAGAGGTTCCGGATCCTACTTTTTCTGAGAAGATATTGGGAGACGGCGTGGCCGTGATTCCTTCTGAGGGCAGGTTTTACGCTCCGGCGGATGGTGAGGTGACAGCTGTATTTGATACGTTGCATGCTTTTACCATGACGACCACTCAGGGAGTCGAGTTGCTTTTGCACATTGGTCTGGATACAGTGATACTAAAGGGTGCTCCTTTTACATCGCATATTTCTGTTGGTGATCAGGTGAAGAAGGGCGACCTTTTGATGGAGGCTGACCTGGAGCAGATTAAGGCATCAGATCTTAATGTCATTACTCCGGTTTTAATTGGCAACACTGCTGATTATAGTGAGATAAAGATGCTCAAAGAGGGGGATGTATCCGCCGGTGATGAGATTTTAAGTCTCACGTAGATTTGAATATAATAATAACGAACTTTATTGGAGTATCTCCAGTTTAGTATACATAATGTAAAGGAGGGGAAATTTATGAAATTTCTTCAAAAATTGGGTAAAGCTTTAATGCTTCCCGTAGCAGTACTTCCTATCTGTGGTATCCTTATGGGTATTGGATATTTTTTATGTCCTGCAACCATGCAGGGTGGTGACATCGAGGGAGTGCGTAATTTAATAGGTCTGTTTTTAGTTAAAGCAGGGGGCGCTCTGATTGACAACATGGCCATCCTTTTTGTAATCGGCGTTGGTGTCGGTATGTCGGAAAAGAACGACGGTACCGGCGGTATTGCAGCTTTAGCTTCATGGCTGATGATGAAAACACTCCTGTCTACAGGCTTTGTTACCACTATCATGCCATCTATCGCTGACAGCGCTACAAAGACACTTGCATTCGACAAGATTGAAAACCCATTTATCGGTATCTTGGCCGGTATTATCGGTGCTTTGTGTTACAACAGATTTAAGGATACAAAGCTTCCTGACTGGCTGTCATTCTTCAGTGGCAAGCGTTGCGTAGCAATTATCGCAGGTGTTGTTTCAATTCTTGCATCTGTAGTATTACTGTTTGTATGGCCATTACTTTTCGGTGCTCTTGTATCTATCGGTAAAGCAATCGTTGGTCTTGATGTAGTCGGCGCAGGTATCTATGCATTCCTGAACCGTCTGTTAATCCCTACAGGATTACACCACGCATTAAACAATGTATTCTGGTTCGATACTATCGGACTTGGAGACCTCAAACATTTCTGGGCAGGCGAGACATCAAAGGATGTTTCATGGAGCCTCGGAATGTACATGTCAGGTTTCTTCCCATGTATGATGTTTGGTATTCCTGGTGCTGCACTTGCCATGGTTAAGTGTGCAAAGACTGCTAAGAAAAAGGCTGCCATCGGTATCCTTGCTTCTGCAGCTATCTGTGCATTCATCTGTGGTGTTACAGAGCCTTTCGAGTTTGCATTTATGTTCCTTGCTCCTGTTCTCTATGTGATTTATGCTTTACTTTATGGTATTTTCACAATGATTACAGTAGCTCTTGGATTTAGAGCAGGCTTCTCATTCTCAGCCGGTGCGATGGATTTATTATTCTCATCTTCACTTCCGGCTGCAGCAAAGACATGGCTCATCATTCCTCTTGGAATCGCAGCTTTTATCGTATTCTACATTGTATTCTATTTCGCTATCAAGAAATGGGATCTTAAGACCCCTGGTAGAGAGGACGATGATGTCGAGGCAGAGAAGAAGGCAGTGCTTTCTAACAATGACTACACAGCAGTAGCAAAGACTATTCTTGAGGGCTGCGGTGGCAAAGAAAATATTGCAAGCATTGACAACTGCATCACAAGACTCAGACTTGAGGTTAAGGATATTACTCAGGTTGATGACAAGAAGATTAAATCTGCAGGTGTTGCAGGCGTTATGAAGCCTGGCAAGAATTCTGTTCAGGTTATTATCGGAACCAAGGTTCAGTTTGTTGCGGATGAGTTTTCTAAGCTTTGCGAGTAGATTTGTTCTGCAATATAGCAGTGCTGATTCACATTAGGTGATTCACATAATTTCATAATACATGATTTAAAGCCACACCAGGTGTTATGCCTGGGGTGGCTTTTTTGAGTTCGGGCCGTAAGCTCCGCCCGGTCGTGGTGCACACGGACTCTCGTTTTCGCTACGCTGCGCTGTTAAGATACTGTACGGATTATGCTTTTGGGTTTTCAATGCTCGACGAAACCGGCTTTTATGCGCCGTCCGTGGCGCATAACGCCTTCCCCAGCCGTCCATGGCTGCGGATTTCTGTGCTTCACGGGCATAATCCTACAGTATCTAAACAGCTTCGCTATGCGCTCTCACGAGAATCCGTGTGCACCCGCCAGGCGGGGCTTACGGCCCTTACGCTGTGGTGGTAATCCACCTAAGAGCGTCGCTGGTCATACTGTTAGGTGTGAACAGTAACTGTCCAAATAGTGGGGAATGTATAGCTTTACAGCAAGGGTTGAAAAACAAACAAATGTTTGCTATAATAAACGAAGAGAGAAAATAAAAGTATATTAGGTTTAGTAATTTAAGTATTCATTTAATTTATTGTAATTAGGGAAAATCCAATATCAATCGATTGATAGAAAGAGTGATTTTATATGAACATATGGCTAAAGCTAAGGAAAACAGCAGCAATTACACTATGTGAGTTACTTGCAATTGCCACAATTTTTACAGGCTGTGCCTCCACTAATTTATCTGACACGGAAGCTGCCGGGTATTCTGCCGGAGCAGTTGTAGCAGGTGAGGATTCTTCCGGTGCTTTAGGCAGCAAGGATAATGCGGATGATATACAGGGCGGAAGTGACCCGGCGGAAGCTGATTCAGGTGCTAACGGTACAGGACAGGCGGATGCAGGGAAGCCACAGGAGGATCTGGTAAATAACAATTCCTACGTTTCCCTCGATGCTATTCCGGCATATGATGGCAAGGCATACGTGGCTGTCAACAATAATGAGCCTTTTTTTACGGACAGCGATATGACTACCACTGCTTTTGAAAATTACAGTGATTTGGATTCACTTGGCAGATGCGGTGTGGCTTATGCCAATATCTGCAAGGATATCATGCCGACTGAGGAGCGTGGCAAGATAGGCATGATAAAGCCATCAGGCTGGCATACGGTGAAGTATGATGTGATAAAGGACAGGTATTTATATAATCGCTGTCATCTTATTGGCTATCAGCTTGCCGGCGAGAATGCCAATCCGAAGAATCTTATTACCGGTACGAGATACCTGAATGTGGAGGGCATGCTGCCGTTTGAGAATCTGGTAGCGGATTATGTAAACAATACAGGAAATCATGTGCTTTACAGGGTGACTCCTATGTTCTCGGGCAGCAATCTAGTTGCAAACGGCGTTCTCATAGAGGCAAAGTCGGTTGAGGATAACGGTGGCGGCATACTTTTTAATGTCTATTGCTATAATGTGCAGCCCGGAGTTGGAATAAACTATGAGAATGGTGACAGCTGGCTGGATGGCACCACTCCGCAGAAGCAGAGCGCTCAGACGGATACACCGAAGAATGAAGGCTCGCAGAGCAGCGATGGAAGCGGGGCAGGAGAATCCGGCTCTTCAAGCAGTACAACAGAAAGTGCATCATCAGGCTCAGACAGCTCAGCAGCAGAAAATAGCGATGCAGATTCTTCAAACAGCGAGACGATGGTTCATATCACTGCAACCGGCAAGAAATATCACCGGGCGGGCTGTCGGACCTTGAAAAAGAGTGACACAGAGGTAACGCTTGATGAAGCAAAATCCATGGGCTTGTCACCGTGCGGAATTTGCAATCCGCCACAGTAGATGTGCATTAGCATTTGCAATCCGCCACAGTAGATGTGCATTAGCATTTGTAATTCACCGCAGTAGATGTGCATTAGCATTTGCAATTCACCGCAGTAGAAGCACATTAGCATCTGAAATTTTCCACAGTAGACGAACATTAGCATTTGTAACCCTTCACAGCAGATGCTCGTTACCTTTGCAGTACAACCAAGTTTATTGAAGAAACTAGGAAGAAACCGTGCAAATGAAAATACTGTCACAGAGTAAGGGCTGCAAGTCACGGCACCGCAAGGGCGCACGCATATGCATTTGATTGAGCGAATAGCGAAGCCGCTTAGACACTGTAGGAATATGCGTATGAAGCACAGAAATGACTTGCCATGGAGGGCAAGTCAAGGAGAACCGCGCCATGGAAGGCGCGTTTCGACGGTTTCGTCAAGCATAGAAGAATAAAAAGCATAATCCGTACAGTATCTTAGCGGCAAAGCGTAGCGAAAGTAAAGCATATGCGTATGCCCTGGCGGTGCCGTGGCTTGCAGTCCGTATAATTGCCATAAACCCTTGACGATTGCAAAACCGAAAAGTATAATAGAATAGCTAATGAATTCAATATTTTAATATAGATGGAGGAAACCAAATGGCACTGAGCAAAAAGCCGGTCAACGGCATGAAGGATATATTACCTGCAGAGATGGAAATCCGTGATTATGTGACAAGTGTGATCAAGGATACATACAGAAGCTTCGGATTTACACCGATAGAGACACCATGCATGGAGAATATAGCAAATCTCACAAGCAAGCAGGGCGGAGAAAATGAGAAGCTGATCTTCAAGGTAATGAAGAGAGGCGAGAAGCTGAATCTGGAGACAGCAAAGGAAGAGTCGGATGTAGTAGACTTTGGAATGCGCTATGACCTTACAGTGCCACTTTCAAGATATTATTCAAACAATGCCAACAACCTGCCATCGCCGTTTAAGGCACTTCAGATGGGCAGTGTGTGGAGAGCAGACAGACCTCAGAGAGGCCGCTACAGACAGTTTACACAGTGTGATATAGATATACTCGGAGAGCCAAGCAATCTGGCAGAGATAGAGCTGATTACAGCAACCACTACCACAATCGGCAGACTCGGCTTCGAGAACTTTGAGATAAGAATCAACGAGAGAAGAATCCTAAAGGCAATGGCAGCTTACAGTGGTTTTGCTGAGGCGGATTATGACAGCGTATTTATCACACTCGATAAGATGGACAAGATAGGAGTGGAAGGCGTTGCAAGTGAGCTTGCACAGGATGGCTACCCACAGGAAAATATTTACAAATATCTTGATTTGTTCAAGCTTTTGGAGCAGACAAGGGATGTCACTGAGGGTGTAAATATACTTTCAGAAAAGCTCGGTGAATATTTAGATGAAGAAGTGGTTACAAATATGACAGAGATAGCCACTGCTGTCAATGCCACAAAGGGAGCAAAGTTTGAGCTCGTATTTGATCCTACACTTGTTCGTGGAATGAGCTACTACACAGGAACTATTTTTGAGATATCAATGCCTGAGCTTGGCGCAGCCTGTGGCGGTGGCGGACGATATGACAAGATGATTGGAAAGTTCACCGGAAATGATGTACCGGCCTGTGGTTTTTCAATCGGTTTTGAGAGAATTATCCTGCTTCTCATGGAGAGCGGCTTCAAGATTCCTGAGAGTCCAAAGAAGGTGGCTTATCTGGTTGAGAAGAAATATCCGGCAGACAAGCTTGTTGATGTCATGAACCAGGCAAAAGACGCAAGAGCAAACGGACAGCAGGTGCTTGTTGTGCGCATGAACAAGAACAAGAAATTCCAGAAGGAGCAGCTTATGAAAGAGGGCTACGAGGAGTTTGTTGAGTTCTTTAACAGATAGGAATCTGATAAGCAGCAGTTTAGCTGTGTAGCAGTGGTACCAAACAGTTATTAGAATAAATATATAGTAGAAATATAAGGAGCATAAAATGGCAGAATCAATGCAGGGCTTACATAGAAGCCATAGATGTACAGAGGTATCAAATGCCAATATCGGTGAGAAGGTCACCGTGATGGGCTGGGTACAGAAGAGAAGAAATTTAGGAAGTCTCATTTTCGTAGATTTAAGAGACAGAAGCGGAATACTTCAGATAGTATTCGGTGAGGAAAATGTAGGTGCAGAGGGCTTTGAAAAGGCAGGCACCTTAAGAAGTGAGTTCGTCATCGCAGTTGAGGGAACTGTCCAGAAGAGAACAGCTGCTGTCAATGAGAACTTAAAGACAGGTGATATCGAGGTTATCGCTACATCAATCAGAGTGCTTTCAGAGGCACAGACACCTCCATTCCAGATTGAGGAGAATTCAAAGACCAGCGAGGACATCAGACTTAAATACCGTTATCTGGATCTTCGCCGTCCTGATATCCAGAGAAATCTTATGCTCAGAAGCAATGTGCTTCGAGTGATGCGTGACTTTATGGCAAACGAGGGATTTTTGGAGATAGAGACACCAATCCTTTGCAAGTCTACACCGGAGGGGGCCAGAGATTATCTCGTGCCAAGCCGTATACACCACGGACATTTTTATGCGCTTCCTCAGTCACCACAGCTCTTTAAGCAGCTTCTGATGGCTTCAGGATATGACAGATATTTCCAGATTGCACGATGCTTCCGTGACGAGGATCTGCGTGCAGACAGACAGCCTGAGTTTACACAGGCCGATATGGAGCTTTCATTCGTAGATATCGATGATGTAATCGAGGTAAATGAGAGACTGTTAAAGCATCTTTTTAAAGAGGTCATAAATGTGGATGTTGAGATTCCGTTTAAGCGTATGCCTTGGCAGGAGGCTATGGACAGATTTGGTTCTGACAAGCCTGATACACGCTTTGGTATGGAGCTTTGCGATGTTTCGGAAGTGGTAAAGGACTGTGGCTTTGGAGTATTCACAGGAGCTCTTGAAAACGGTGGCTCTGTCCGCGGTATCAATGTAGAGGGACAGGCAAAGATGCCTCGTAAGAAGATTGACAAGCTTGTAGAGCATGCAAAGGGCTGTGGAGCAAAGGGACTTGCTTATCTGTGCATCAATGAGGACGGCACATACAAGTCATCATTTGCCAAGTTTATGACAGAGGCTGAGCTTGATGCACTTGTCGCAAGGATGAACGGAAAGCCGGGAGATTTACTCCTTTTCGCAGCTGACAAGAATAAAATCGTATGGAATGTACTCGGAGCGCTTCGTCTCATGCTTGGAGCTGAGCTTGGCCTGATTGATGAGAATAAGTACAATTTCCTCTGGGTAACTGAGTTCCCACTCCTTGAGTGGTCTGATGAGGAAAACAGATTTATGGCAATGCATCATCCATTCACCATGCCTATGGAGGAGGATTGGGACAAGATAGACTCAGATCCGGGCGCAGTTCGTGCAAAGGCATATGATATCGTACTCAATGGTACAGAGCTCGGTGGAGGTTCAGTGCGTATCCATCAGGATGACATCCAGGAGAAGATGTTTGAGGTGCTTGGCTTCACAAAGGAGCGTGCACATGAGCAGTTTGGATTCCTGCTTGATGCATTCTCATATGGTGTACCGCCACACGCAGGACTTGCCTTCGGTGTTGACCGTATCTGCATGCATATGCTGCATACAGACAATATCAAGGAGGTTATTGCATTCCCTAAGGTAAAGGACGCTTCGGATCTTATGTCAGAGGCACCCGGAACTGTAGATCCAAAGCAGCTTGAGGAGCTTGGAATAGCTGTGGCTGCAGAGGAAGATGAGGAATAACACTATAATATGAATTTGAAAAAAAATATTTTCAATGCGATTACCATAATACTGCTCGCCGCACTTATTGCGGGGGCAGTATTGCTTAATAACAGGATAAAAAAGCTCGAGACACAGATGTCATACACCTCAGACAACACATCGGTGATACTTTCCGATGTGCAGACCATGCAGGATGATATCAAGTCCACTCTTGAGGAGGAGGCCAGCCTCATAACAGACTGGGACATTTCCTTAAAAAGTGCAGACTTTACCGATATGACATACACAGTCTCTGTCTCGGTGGTGCCAAAGGAGTACACAGAGGATACAAAAACCAGTGTATTTTTCGGTACAAACGAGATACCGCTCGAGCTAAACGGCATCAAGTATACGGGCGAGGCCACACTTCCACTGTCTGAGGACTATGCAGGCAATGTGACATTTCTGTTTGTTGACGGAAATAAGAGAAGCACAGAGGTGCTCGATGAGTTTGAAGGTGTGACATCAGTGTTCAAAAATGTAGCATCCGGCATACTTGTCGATAAACCAACCTTTGACAATGGCAGCATAAAGCTTGGCACAGATGTAGATGTAGCGGTCATGGGAAATGATTACTTTGACTTTAACAGTGTGCAGCTCGTGGTTGCAAGCTCAGATACAGAGCTAAAGACATACGATATCCGACAGCTGTTGGCAGAGAACGGCACAGATAGTGCAGACTCTGCAGACACAGACTCCATCACATCCGCCTTAAGCAGGAAGGATGATGCCAAAAAAGATGGCTCAAAGAATGACACGGAAAATGATACCTCTGATGCCTCAAAAGAGGATGACGGTAAGCTCCATAGCCTCGAAGGCACAGTCAAAATCGAAGACTTAATCCCTGTCACAGCTGCAAGCAATATCAAAATATATGTCAAAGCAGTATCGGCACAGGGCTACACCTTCACATATGACCTGTTCGATGGTACCGTAAATCAGGACATCACAGACTTTGAAACCACAGCCGACATATCCGGCGGCGACTACACAGTAACCGACCCGGCAGGCAGCAAATATGAACCGTAAAATATGATATAAGCGTCATTATTTAAAATCAGTTTTTCTTGTGTTTTCAAGGCGGCTCAGAATATTTATAAACAATATATAACTATTAAATAAGCTCATTTCGCATAAGTGAAATGAGCTTTAAATTTAAAAAGTAAAAAGTGCCGGACAAAATTTCACGCCAGTAAATAAGTCCGGCACTGCCAGAATGCAAGGTAGCAAAGCGCCTCGCTCGTAAACCTGAATTAGCCGGAGAGCATACAGTGTGTTCCGAAGAAAAATGTGAACTGCCGCGGAGTTCCATAAATTAAAGAAGAAAGAAAACATAAATAAAACCATAATCTGTCCGGATAAACAACCGCGGCTGACTTCACATTTTTCTGAGGAATATACTGTGTGCTATGCCGGCAACCTCACAACCTAAAAAGCGAGGCGCCCACCACACCTATCATATGATGAGCTGCGCCTCACCCTTCTTTTTTGCTGAGCGGCAGCGTAAATATAAACTCAGTTCCCACACCCTCAGTACTTATCACATTTATATTCTCACCATGCGCCTGCACGATTTCTTTAACTATAGACAGGCCAAGTCCCGTACCGCGCTTATCCTTTCCGCGGGATAAATCACTCTTGTAGAAGCGCTCCCAGATCTTTGAAAGGCTGTCCTTTGGTATACCGATACCGTGATCCTTTACTGATATAAACACCTTTTCATTTCTGATACTCGTCTCAATCTTGATACTCGAATCATTATTTGAAAACTTCACAGCGTTGTCTATCAGGTTGTAAAGAATCTGCTGGATTTTGACCATATCACCGCGCACGAAAAGCTCTTTTCCGGTGAGCAGCAGGTCAAAGCTTAAGCCCTTTTCACTGCATTTACCCTCGAAGGTGAGGATTGTCGTGCGGATCATTGTATTGATGTCAAAATCAGCAATATCCAGGTGTATGCCGTGATGACCGAACTGGTTCAGATCAATAAGACTCTTGGTGAGCTTATTAAGCCTCTCGGTTTCAAAAAGTATGATATTTAAATACTTATCCTGCATCTCAACAGGGATGGTTCCGTCCAGCATGGCCTCCACGTAGCCCTTTATCGAGGTAAGAGGGGAGCGGAAGTCGTGTGACACGTTGGAAACAAACTTGCGCTGATCCTCCTCAAGCGTATCAAGCTCAGTTGCCATGTAGTTTAGTGTGTTTGCCAGATAGCCGATTTCGTCATTGGAATGTACATCAATCTGGGCAGTGAAATCACCCTTTGCATACTTCTTTGCGGTCTTTGTGATTTTGGAGATAGGACGGTAAATGGAGCGGCTCATCATGAAAAGCAGAACAAATGCAAAGGCAAAAATGAGCGCTACAGTGTAAAAGGAGATATTCATAAAACCGTTTACACCTGCCGTGATATGGCTCATTGTCTTGTGAATGACTATGTAGCCGATATTCTGGTACGAGACATTTACCGGGGAAAATACGGACAGCATCTTATGCTTGAAGGAGCCATAAAAATCTCCAATCATATAGTTGTTGCTGCCAAAATCGGTGACATCAAAGCCATTTATCACTACAGGCTTAGAACTGTCATTTTGGATATCAATGCCTATTGACGGATCATCTGAGTCCATGAGCAGCTCACCGTCAGGGCTGACCACCCATACCTTGGCATCCATATAGTCGGCTACGATTTTCATGTGATTCTGGAAATCGCTAAGCGACATGGATGAGTCAAAGTATTCGGCGGCGTAATCACCTGCAATGATGGAGGCTTCCCTGTAGAGATTGGATGCCTCCTGCTTTTCAATATAGTCTGTGGTGAGATGCTGTGTAAATGTGCATATAATGAAAAAAGCGATGACACCGTAAATCAGGTAGCTGATTAACAGCTTAGTGTAGATGGTATGTTTCATTATTTATTTTACCTCAAACTTGTATCCGATGCCCCAGACAGTTGCGATGCGCCAGGTTGGCTTGTCCTTGATTTTCTCGCGGAGACGCTTTACATGCACATCGACAGTGCGGGTGTCGCCGACATATTCATAGCCCCATATGTTGTCCAGAAGCTGCTCCCTTGTAAACACCTGATTTGGAGATGAGGCAAGAAAATATAAAAGCTCAAGCTCCTTTGGCGGCATATCAATCTGCTGTCCGTCATAAGTGACAGAGTAGTTGGACAGATTTACAATAAGCCCCGGGTACTCCACACACTTGATATCTACGGAAGCATAGGCCTCCGGCTTTGCAGGCTGGAAGCGTCTGAGCACGGCCTTGACTCTTGCCACAAGCTCCTTTGAGTCAAAGGGCTTGAGTATATAGTCGTCGGCGCCAAGCTCCAGGCCTAAAACCTTGTCAAATACCTCGCCCTTTGCGGAGAGCATGATAATCGGCACATCGGACTTTGCACGTATCTCACGGCATACCTGATAGCCGTCTATGCCCGGAAGCATGAGGTCCAAAAGAAGCATGTTTGGCTTGTAGTGCTCAAATGCGATAAGCGCCTGCTCACCGTCATTTACGATTTTGGTGTCATAGCATTCCTTGGTCAGATATAGAGATATAAGCTCTGCTATATTGTTGTCGTCGTCTACTATCAGTATTTTCTGTTTAACAGCCATTTCTAATCTCCTTCTTAAAAATTATTTATATTCCGTAAAAGTAAATTGTCGTTATTTAAAGGTTGCGATGGTTACTCCGGCATCGCCCTCACCAAACTCACCGAGATGGTATTCCGCAATAGTTTTTGTCCTCTTAAGGAGTCCATGCACAGCCTTTCGCAGAGCACCGGTGCCTTTTCCGTGGACAATGCGCACTGATGAAAGATGAGCGATATATGCGTCGTCTAAGTATTTATCTAAGAGAGCAAGCGCCTCATCCGTAGTCTTTCCTATCAGGTTGATTTCGGATGAAACTGACAGCGATTTGCTCATCTTTATCTTGCTTCCGCTGCCGCCGTACTTCTTGGCAGGAGAGACATCGTCGTTTAAGAGCACGAGGTCATTAATATTAACCAGCGAGCGCAGTATACCCATCTGCACATACAAATCGCCCTTGGCGTTTGGCAGAGTGTGGACAGTTCCCTTCAGATTGAGGGATAGCACAAGCACAGAATCACCGATGCGCAGCTTCTTAGGCGCCTTGTGATTTGCCTTGGCAGTGTTTTTCTTGATGTCTGACAGCTTCTTTTCCTTGTCATTCATCTTGTCACGAAGGGCAGAGCGCTCCTTTTCCATCTGGCTCATAGGAGCCTGTCCCTGTCCGTATTTGTTGAAATTGCGGATGGTTTTGTCGGCAAGCTCTTTTGCATCCTGCAGTATCTTGTAGGCTTCCTCATTTGCCTCGCGTAAAATCTTGTCTTTGCTCTTGTCTATGCGCTCGTTTTTCTCTTCGAGCTGTTTCTTGAGCTTTTCAATCTCGGCCTTGTAGCTGTTGATTTCAAGCTGTTCCTTTTCGATAGTCTGTCGCTGTGACTCGAGGCTTGCAATCAGATCCTCAAAATCAAGGTCGTTATCATTAATTCTGCTTTTTGCATCCTCGATGATGTTTTCGTCCAGACCAAGCTTTGATGAGATTGCAAATGCGTTACTCTTTCCAGGAATACCGATTAACAGGCGGTAGGTAGGGCTTAAAGTCTCCACATTGAACTCACAGCAGGCATTTTCCACACCGTCTGTGGAAAGCGCATACACTTTCAGCTCGCTGTAGTGTGTGGTGGCCATGGTGATGGCGCCATACTGGTGCAGTCTGTTTAAAATTGAGATGGCAAGTGCCGCACCCTCTGTCGGGTCGGTTCCCGAGCAGAGCTCATCGAACAGGCAAAGGCTTCTGTCGTCAGCTTTTTCAAGGATTTTTACGATATTGGTCATGTGGGACGAGAAGGTACTGAGACTTTGCTCAATACTCTGCTCATCGCCTATATCCGCAAAGACATCCTCAAAGATGGCGAGCTTTGACCTGTCAGCCGCAGGAATGTGAAGACCTGCCTGACCCATGAGAGTCAAAAGTCCGACAGTCTTTAGTGAAACAGTTTTACCGCCGGTATTTGGTCCGGTGATGATGAGCTGCTTATATTCCTCGCCGAGCCGTACATCTATAGGAACCACCTTTTTAGCATCCAAAAGCGGATGACGGCCCTTTCTGATATTGATATGCCCATCGGTGTTGAAATCCGGTGCCACACCGTTATATGATTTAGCCAGATTTGCCTTTGCAAAAATGAAGTCAAGCTCTGAAAGAATCTCATAGTCCTGCTCCAAAGCAGCCGCATTCATTGCAACCTTGTCGCTGAGCGCTGCAAGGATTTTTTCAATCTCCTCCTGCTCCTTTATGAAAAGCTCCTTGAGCTCGTTATTCAAATTGACGACAGCCATCGGCTCGATAAAAAGGGTAGAGCCGGTAGATGACTGGTCGTGCATCATTCCGGGTACATTGCCTTTAGCCTCAGCCTTTACAGGCAGACAATATCTGCCGTCGCGCATGGTCACAACCGCATCCTGCAGATATGTCCTCGTTGTGCTGTTGTTCATGAGCTTGGTGAGCTGCGCATGGATTCTGTCGTTCATGCCGCGTATGCTCTTTCTTATCTTAAAAAGCTCAGGACTCGCATCATCGGCAATCTCTTCCTCAGATAAAATGCACCTCTTAATCTCATCGCAGAGCGCAGAAACCGGTTCAATCCCTGCAAACAGACCGGAGAGAGAATCCTGCTTTTCATTATCCATGGCGCTTCTGCCATAGGCCTTCACGCGCTTTGCAACCTCCAAAAGACTGCAGATGCGAAGAAGCTCGGTCGTATTCAGAGCTCCGCCGATATCAAGCCTCTTTAGAGAAGCATGCACATTGTGTATGCCAACGAAGGATATTCCGCTGTCCTTGTACAGGCGGCTTAGTGCATCGGCAGTGGTGGTCTGCAGATGTCTGATTTCGTATAAATCGGTGATAGGCTCAAGCGAAAGACACCGCTTCTTTGTCTCATCACATGCTGCGTAGCTGCTTAGCATCTGTCTCTTATACACATCTGACGCTGCCGACGATAAGGCTC
>ENA-UAPA01000622-UAPA01000622.1-human-gut-metagenome-genome-assembly--contig:-NODE-622-length-17641-cov-8.182304_pt1 | contig 17641 bp, 10 predicted proteins | sample MGYA00243476_ERZ654569 | MGnify/ENA primary metagenome ERZ654569 (study PRJEB26926, sample SAMN06164726) | human gut metagenome | biome: ENVO:00009003; feature: ENVO:2100002; material: ENVO:00002003... | reverse complement strand
TTTTAAAATTATGGTGCAAAGGTAAGAACTTTTACGATAAAGGGCAAGGTATAAATGCGGAGCCGCTTACACGCCCCTGGTAAGCGGCTCCGCTTGCCGATGTTCCCGAAATTACGTCACGACGTAGCATCTGAGGCGTCACGACGTAGCAATCGGCGCGTCACGACGCAGTAACAGATACGTCGCGACGTAATTCCGGCTACATCCTGCTCACATCAAGTAAGCCTCATTTGAGCTTCAAATAAGCCTCTTTAACCGTTCAAGTAAGCCTCACTTGAACTTCAAATAAACCTCAGTTAAACGTTACGTAAGGCTCACTTGCAAGCCTGAATTACACAATTAAAGGCAATATTGTAGAAGAAACACTAGTGAAAACGTTTACGTTAGATTTTTCAATTATTTTGTTCGTTGTGTGAGATTTTTCACTACTTTTGTAGCAGAAATCAAAAGATTATTATCAAAAATCTAAGATTTCTTATGATCTATTGAGAATCAAACACGACTACAACTAATCGCAAATAAGTTCAATTAGACCAAAACTTAACAAGATATAATAATAACCTACAAAACAAACATCGTTATGTATCAACAACTGAAACGTGCCAGCATGGCACTGACCTTGAGTTCGGTTTGTTTCCTCGCTTTTGCGCAGAAAACAATCCAAGGTACCGTTAAGGATGCTAATGGCGACCCAATGATTGGTGTAACCATTACTGACCAGAATGGCAAGGCAGGTGGCATCACCGACCTTGACGGTAAGTTTACCATTCAGAACGCAGACCCTAATGCGGTCTTGACTTTCAGCTACATCGGCTGCAAGCCTAAGAAAGTAAAAGTAGGAAGTCAGAAAACATGGAACATCGTACTTGAAGATGACAATGCAGCCCTTGACGAGGTCGTTGTCGTTGGTTATGGTACTATGCGTAAACGCGACGTAACTGGTTCTATCGCATCTGTCAACTCAGAAAAGATAGCCGCTCGTGGTACTACCAATCTTGCAGAGTCTCTGCAGGGTTCTGTTCCTGGTGTCAACATCACCCAGTCTGGTAGCCGCGCAGGTGCAGGCTTCAATATTCAGGTTCGTGGACAGGCTTCTATCAACAAGCAGGCACAGCCATTGTATGTTATCGATGGTGTAGTTTGCGACAACATGGACTTCCTCAATCCTGATGATATCGACCGCATCGACGTATTGAAAGATGCATCTTCTACCGCCATCTATGGTTCCCGTGCCTCTGCCGGTGTCATCATGATTACCACCAAGGGCAGCAAGGGTGCAGACAAGGCACAGAAGGCAACCATCTCTTATGACGGATATTATGGTATCAAGAAGTTGGTGCGCATGCCTGAGTTTATGGATGCCAAAGAGTTTATGGATTATCGTTTTGCCAGATATACCACGCTCGACGGTAAGAGCTACGATGGCTCAAGCCGCAAGGGTGTTGATGCCGAAGGACATCCACACTATATCATCAAGAATACCGACTTGAATTCTGCCTTCCTTGCCCGCAAGGGAGCAACCAGCTACAAAGACTCCAAAATTTATGAGCTGATGATGGATCCAAGTTTCGACGGTTACGACTGGAAGAAGATGGTTACCCGCACTGCCGCCCAGCAGAACCACTTTATCAGTGCTGCCGGTGCTACAGATAAGATCAACTACCGTGTAGGTATGGGTTATCAGGGAGAAGAGAACGTATTCAAAGGCAACGACTATGAGCGTTTTAACTTCAAGGGAGCAATGGATGCCAAGCTCTCCAAGATATTCGAGGCAGGTTTCTCTACCAACATGTCAATGAGCCGCACCCAGGACATATGTACTGATGGTACTTATTCTCCATACGTGAATGCATTCTATTTTAACCCATTCGTATCTCCAACAGATGCAGATGGCAACCTGATTCCTAACCCGGGAGCAAAGGCAGCCTTTGGTTCAGATGCAAATTTTACATCTACATATAACCCGCTCATCGATTTGAATGACGGCAACTACACCAATGAGACCAAGATGTACCGACTGATGGGTAACTTCTACCTGCGTGCCAACATCATCAAGGGATTGAAGTTTACAACCACCTTCTCTCCTAACTACTCTCACAAGCGCCAGGGCATCTTCTATGCAACAGGTCTAAACGAGGGTAACGACGTAGGTTCAACTTACTACCAGAAGAACAAGACAAACTTCGGATCCGTTGCCAATACAACCCGTGTAGACTGGACGTGGGACAACCAGTTTGACTACAACCGCACATTTGGCGACCACACCATTGGTGCCATGGCACTGTTCTCACTCTACAAGAGCAATACAGAATACCAGTATGAAGAAGGCAAGGGTATCGCCAGCGACCATACTACATTCCACAACCTGGGAACAGCCAGCGGCGACAAGAAGCTCTCCACTTCTTATACTGAGTCATCATTGGAGTCATTTGCTTTCCGTGCCAACTATTCCTACAAGGGCCGTTACATGGCTACAGCTACACTTCGTACCGATGGTAGTTCACGCTTCGCAGACGGCAACCGATGGGGCTGGTTCCCTTCTGTAGCTGCAGCATGGCGTATCTCTGATGAAGCTTGGATGAAGCAGTTCAACAACTGGTTAGACAATGCTAAACTCCGTCTGTCATATGGTGTTACCGGTAACAACAATGTGGGTGACTATGTAACTATCGCTTCTGCTACAGGTCCATCTTATGTAACCATAGATGGCAAAGAGGTACAGGGTTATTATCCTAACGGATTGGTAAATACAGAACTCATCTGGGAGAAGGTAAAGGAGTTTGATGTAGGTCTCGACCTGAGTTTCCTGAAAAACCGAATCAATGTAACAGCCGACTTCTACAACCGTCTTTCTGATGGTCAGATTATGTCACGTTCAGTGCCTATCGAAACTGGTGAGAAGACTTCAACCTTCAATGTAGGTTCTGTCCAGAACAGAGGTATTGAACTCGGTTTGAACTTTAACATCATCAACAAGAAAGACTTCTCCTGGAGTGCGAATGTAAATTTCGCCCGCAACTGGAACAAGATTAAGGAGTTGAGTAATGGTAAGGTTGATGAGGTAGCCAACAACTGGTTTATCGGCGAACCACTGAACGTACTCCGTGACTATACCCATACCGATGTCATCACCGACAAGGGTGTAACCATGCACACCATGAATGGTGACAAGCACTATACCCTGAAGGAATTCTACGAGAAGTATGGCACTAAGTATAAGTGGTATGAAGGTCAGATGGCAGTAAACGACTGGAACGATGACGGTAAGATTGACGACAACGATAAGCAGATTTATGGCTGCACAGACCCTCGCTGGACAGGTAGTTTCTCTACCAATGTTTACTTCAAGGGCTTCGACTTCTCCATCATGTTCTATACCAAGAGCGGATTCTGGTCACGCAGCTACTTCCATGAGAAGTATATGAAGTATGGCGACCGTGGTAATGCCCACATGCAACTGGACTACTACATACCAAAGGGAGCACCAATCATCGATCATGCAACAGGTGAGATTACAACCGCCACAGAGACCCACTACGGAAAGTATCCTTATCCAAACAACAGCGATACTTCGATGGGTGGTTACTTCGGTGACAAGGGTTCAGCCAAGGGAGAAGGTTTCCAGTATCAGAAGACCTCTTTCACCAAGGTTAAGAACATCACCCTGGGTTACACATTGCCTAAGAGCGTAGTAAACAAGGCAGGTATCAGAAATCTCCGTGTTTATGTAAACGTTCTGAACCCATTCTGCTTCACCAACTACAAGGGCTTCGACCCAGAGTGGGCATCACAGAATCTGCAGAATGGCGGTCCATCATCTGTAACCTACCAGTTTGGTGTAAATCTTAAGTTCTAATCTCATTAAATGAAGTAAACAATTATGAAAAAGATATTATATAGCGTAGCATTGGCGGCCTGCTGCATGGGAACCATGACAAGTTGCAGCGACTTCCTGGATGCCAGCAACAAGTCGAATGTAACTGCTAAACAGAGTTTTGCGACAAAAGAGGGATTAAACAACCTCGTCAATAATGCCTATCAGCATCTGCAAAACGTTTATGCAGCTCCTCTGTTCACTAGCTGTTTCTCAGCAGGTACAGACATGTATGCCGATGCCCGTAACAAGATGAACGAGGCATTGAACACTTACGAGACCTTGACTCCAGAAAATACGGATATCAAGAATCTCTATACTTACCTCTATTCAGGTATACGTGCAGCCAACTCTGTATCATATTATGCACAGACAGCCCAAGTTGATGAAAAGACTAAGGGGCAGCTTGTAGGCGAAGCCCGTGTATTGGCTGCTTACGAGTATTATCTCCTGGTAAACAACTTCGGTGGTGTGCCTATCATGAAGGACTTCCTCACCACAGCAGACACAGGATATCCTAAGTCTTCTGCTACAGATGTATATGCCTATATCATCAGCGAACTCGAAGATGTTATCAGCAAGAATGTGCTCCAGGCTTCAACAGCTACCAAGGGTGGCGGCAGAATCAGCCAGGAAACAGCCAAGGCGATCCTTGCCAAGACCTACCTTTCTGCAGCATGGGACCTCAACAAGCAGGAATACTTCTCCAAGGCTGCTGCTCTTGCCGATGAGGTGATTGCAGGCAGAAGACTGACTACCCCATTTGCCAAACTCTGGAAAGCAGACGGATCGGGCGATGACAACGAAGAGTTCCTTTGGGATGTGGAATATGATTTGGCTACAGCCAACAATACAACATCAGGTGGTACTGAATGGAGCGGTTACTACTGCAACTATCTGGGTGGAAACGAGGATAACATCAAGGCTACAACCTCCAGCTATGTACCAACCCTCTATGCCTTGCATTGTTTCAAGAAGGGAGACCAGCGTTACGATGCTACCTTCATGAAGGAATTGCCAGATATAAACAAGGGAAATGCTGCAAATACCGGTTACTGGACCTGGTACAAGAATGGTGAGAGTCTGGTAGGTAAGCCAGTAACGCGATACTATTCTGCATGGTATGAAACAGATGCAGACTTTGAAGTATGGAAGGCTAAAGACCCAACAAACAGAACGAATACCTACCGCATTCCTATGGATTCACAAACCAAGGAAGCACAGAATATGGATGGCAAAGATATGGACTACTACGACAACCAGCAACTGGTATATGGTTCCAGTCCATGCAAGAAGTTTGACGACAGCAAAACTGCTACTACAGAGAAGAACACCTGCTATCGCGACATCCATATCATCACTTTGCCAGAGATGTATCTCGTAGCAGCTGAGGCTTATCTGAAGGCTGGTGTTAATAAAAAGGCATTAGCACGACTCAACGAGGTTCACCAACGCGCTGGCCTTCCTGCACTTACAGGAACTATCACTATTGATGACATCCTTGATGAGAATGCATGCGAGAACTTCGGCAATGAGGCACGCTGGATGGATTTGCGCAGAACCCAGACTCTGGTTGACCGCTGCAACAAATATAACCACGAAATAGAAGGCAAGGCTGCCCAGTATATCGGCAAGAAGCTTCTTCGCCCTATCCCACAGGCTGCAATTGATGCCAATGACCAACTGACATTAGCCGACCAGAATCCTGGTTACTAATCAAAGTCATTATGTTGAAAAGAAAACCTATCAGGACATACGTTAATCATTAGGTTTAAGACCGTATTCTAGGGAGATAATTCCTGATGGATACGGTCTTTCTTTTGGTTCTATCGGTAAGGTATACGTAATCGTTTTCGTAGTTTTTCGCCCACTATCTGCATGTGATAAGCAAAAATGTCGTAACTTTGCAGAAAATCTTATAGAAAAGAAAATAATAAAATAAATAAACCTAAGAAGAAATGAAGAAATCAATCATTAAGACAGTCGTGCTGGCTGCGCTTATGGCTCTGCCAATGTTCGCTAAAGCACAAACTTTCGCTGGTATCACAGCCGAGCAGATTGCACAGAACACTCCTGAAGGATGGACTGCCGTAGAACTGCCACAGTTGCCAGCCATCACATCTGCCAACACGTTCAACATCAAGGATTATGGTGCCTCTACATCTGCTGCAGACAACACCAAGGCTATCCAGAGAGCACTTGATGCTGTGCCTTCTACCGGTGGTATGGTCGTGATTCCTGCCGGTACATGGATGTTTGGTAGTACAGACCAGATGACAAGCAAGACCGAGGTACTCAGCATCAAGTCAAAGACTGTGCTCCACCTTTGCAAAGGTGCTACATTGAAACTCGTGGAATATGGCAAGGCTCCAAATAATAAGATCGTCTTCATCGGCGGAAAGAACAAGGGTAAGAACGTTACCGACATTGTTATCGAGGGTGAAGGTGAAACTTCAGTCATCGACGGTCAGGGTGCACGCTGGTGGCTCGCAAGAGAGAATGGCGAAACCTTCAATCCTGGTGCAATGATCCGCTTCGAGCAGGGCAAGCACTTCCTGCTCCGTAACTTCAAGATTCAGAATACTCCGGGTGTAAACATCACCATCAGCAACAGCGGTAAGGCTAGCCATGCTACCATCCATGATGTAACCATCAGTGAACCATCATCTGAAGCTGGCAGGGGAAAGGCATCGCATAACACCGATGGAATCTCCATCTGGGGTCCATACGTCAATATCTACAACTGTAACATCAGTAACGGCGATGACAATATCGTTTGCGACAACGATGCACAATATATCCATGTATGGAACTGCTACTTCGGTACAGGACATGGTGCTTCTATCGGTAGCTTCACCAAGAACATCAAGCATATATGGTTCGATAACATCACCATGAACGGTACTACTGCGGGCATCCGCATGAAGACAGGTCAAGATGTAGATAAAACAACCAACAAGATAACTCTGCGTGGCGGTGGCGAGGAGGACTGGAAGTTCACCAACTTTACCATGACCAAGGTGAAGAACCCATTCTCTATCGACTGCTTCTACGACAAAAATTACAACAGCGATCCAGCCGTAGATAAGGCAAATGCAAGAGCGGTGGACAGCACAACTCCAACCTACAACGGCATTCTGCTTCAGAACGTGAAGACAACAGATGTATGCGAAGGTAACGCTATCTTCCTGATTGGTCGCCCTGAGAGCCATATCAAGAACGTGACACTCGACAATGTACAGATTTCTGCCAAGAAGGGTATCGACATCCGTTTCGTAGATAATCTCGTGTTCAAGAACAACTCTAAGATTACCGTCAGCAGCGGTTCAATCTGGCTCAAGAAGTTTGATTCTACTTGGACAGACGAGTGTGATGCTACGTCTACAGGTTCAACAGTTACTGATACTAAGGGTCCTTTCACATTAAACTCAAAAACTTTGACGGATAAGACAGCCGGTTCTTTCAGCAACGGCTTCGCTATCAGCAATGAGAAGGGAAAGACATACGATACTGGTTCTGGTACCAACTATATCAAGTATAGCGCAAATCAATACACCATCATCATTCCTGACGGCATAAAGATTGTCAAAATGGATATCGAGGGAAAAGACAATTACACAGATGCAGATGCCTATCTCGGCGAGATAAACGGCACAAGCTATGATGCTTCTACCTATGTTTTTCCAAAAGACAAAAGTCTGAAAAAATATACAGTAGAGTTTGATTCACCTGTAGAGCACACGCTTACTTTCACTCCAAAGGTAAAGCAGTGCATCTTGCAGTTCACTCTCTATACAGAGACATCTACAGGCATCCAGCCAATTGCTGCCATCGCCAAGGTAAACAATAATAACATTTACGATCTCAGCGGTCGCATGGTAAAGCTCAATGCCAAGGCAGAAGACCTGCAAGGTCTCAAAAAAGGGATCTATATCTATAACAACAAGAAATACGTAGCTAAATAATTCATTTAAACATCGGTAACAATGAAAATAAAATCGCATTCACTCCTGTGCATTCTCGCCACCATCGCATTGAGTTCGCCGCTCTCTGCGCTGAGCGTGAATGCCCAGAAGGCGGTATCCAAGACATGGAATCCGAACCTGAAGAACGGAATGTACCGCAACCCGGTTATTGACGCCGACTACTCAGACCCTGACGTATGCCGTGTGGGCAATGACTACTATATGACCTCCTCTTCCTTCCAATGTTTCCCAGGCTTGCAGATTCTGCACAGCACCGACCTGGTAAACTGGGAGATTATCGGTGCTGCCCTACTCGATGACTATCCTGTTTTGCCTGAATACCAGGGCACCGAACTGGATTGGCGCAAGAAGGTTCAGCATGGTAACTACGTATGGGCATCATCCATCCGCTATCATGACGGATGGTTCTATATCTACTGCGGTGATCCTGACCAGGGACTCTTCATGACCAAGACACAAGACCCACGCGGTCCTTGGGAGCCTATCACCTGGGTGATGAAAGGAAAAGGTCTTATCGACTGCTGCCCTCTCTGGGATGAAGACGGCAAGGCTTATCTTTCGCATGGATGCGCCGGTTCAAGAGCCGGTATAAAGTCAGTGCTCTTCGTAGCTCCGTTGTCACCTGACGGCACCAAGGTTATCGGTCCTTCACGCATCGTATATGATGGTCATGAAGACCAGCCAACCATCGAGGGTACTAAATTCTACAAGCGCAACGGATATTATTATATCATGAGTCCTGCGGGCGGAGTGAAGTATGGCTGGCAGGTAGAACTGCGTTCCAAGAATCCATACGGTCCTTACGAGGAGTATGTGGGTATGGCACAAGGAAAGAACAAGAAGGTAAACGGCCCTCACCAGGGTGCATGGGTAGATACCCAGAACGGCGAAGACTGGTTCCTCCACTTCCAGGATAAGCACGCTTATGGTCGTGTGGTTCATCTGCAACCAGCCAAATGGGTGAACGACTGGCTCGTCATCGGTGACGACAAGGATGGCGATGGCTGCGGTGACCCTGTTCAGCAATGGAAGAAGCCAAACCTGCCATCAAGCGGTAACTTCCAGCCTAAGGAATCGGATGATTTCAACAGCGTAGATTTAGGTCTGCAATGGCAGTGGAACGGTCCTTACAGTCAGTACTGGTACTTCTGTGATGCCAAGAACTCCAAGTTGCGTCTCTATGGTGTGCAGCAGGCTGAAGATGTAAAGAACCTGTATGATTTGCCAAACCTTCTGCTCCAGAAACTCCCTACCGAGAACTTTACTGCTACTGCCAAGGTGAAGTTCATACCTAACCGCACCGAGGCTTATAAGGAGAAAGATAAGGTACTGGGCGAAAGCGCCGGCATGATCATACAAGGCATGGACTATGCGGCACTCAAGTTTGTTGATACCAAGGAAGAGGGTGTTGTATTGCAATATGTAACCTGCGAGAAGGCTGAGAAGGGAAAGACTGAGAAGGTGGTAAAGCAAGTGGCCATCAAGACCAGCAAGCAGCCTCAACCTTACACCGTGAAGTATGCCGTAGATGATATTCCTTCTTCCCGCATCGCCACCCAGGACGTATGGCTCCGCGTGAAGGTTCATAGCGAAGGCATCGCCAACCAGATACAGGCTATCGCTGAATGGAGCTACAGTCTGGATGGTAAGAAATTCAACAAGATAGGCAATCCTTTCACTGTGCGTGAAGGCAAGTGGATTGGTGCCAAGCTCGGTTTCTTCAACACCCGTACAGCCAAGAAGAACGATGCTGCCTTCTTCGACGTAGACTGGATTCATTTCGAAAAATAACGCTTTCCAGCTAACGCGTTATTTCAGAGAATATTTTGGGAAACAAAAAATCCCCCTCATTGCAAATCAATGCAGCGAGGGGGATTAATCATTATGAGTAATCTAAAAATTCTAATTTTTCTTTTCTTCTGTAGGCGCTTCCTTTGTTGTTTTCTTGGCAGGAGCCTTCTTGGCTGCAGGCTTAGCTGCGGCCTTCTTGGCAGGAGCAGCCTTAGCAGGCTTCTCGCCATGGTGCTTCTCGGCCTCCTTCTCTATCTTTTCAATCTTAGCCTGAAGACGGACAATCTCCTTGTCCTTCATCTCAATCTCTTCATCCTGATTCTTGATGGTAGTAAGCAGGCTCTCAAGCTGATCGTTATCAACATCAGTAGGATAGAGGTCGTTTACTCGGGTGATGAAGTCGCCAAGAATGTTCATATAGTTAGTGAAAGCATCGAAAGGACTTGAATAGATACCTCTGTCAAGACCCACATTGCTTGGCTTGGTAGTCATGAAGCGGAAGTTGTTACTTGCCTGCAGGTAATCCCAGTCCTGATTGATACGTGGATCATTGGCGATACGTACACGGTCTGCCACACTGTAAAGCTTGTTGAAAGCCTCACGCTGCATCGGGTTACCCAACCATGAACTTACATCACGCTCCTCGTCTACCCAACTCAAGGTATCAGGCACATTCACCTCGCCTACCGACTTGATCTTCTTGCAGATTTCACTAGGTGTAGAGAAGGTGATGCCACGGTCCTTGGCACACTGAGGCAAAGCCTTCATAAACTCGAGGATGTTGCTTGACAGAGGCTGGGCAATACCAAGAGCAGAAAGCTCCATGAAGATATTGATAACCTGCTCCTCCTCTGGGAAGGCAGCAATCCGGTTCATATAGTTGTCGGCAAAGAGTGGATAACCGTCCCAATCGCTGTTGTTGAAGCGCAGAGATATATCATCGCTCAGGTTCACATCACGCAACAGGAGCTTCAACTTAGGGTTCAGGGCGCAATGGTAAACATAGTGAGGAGACTTCCAGCCGAGCACGTGCTTGGCACCCTCGGTGAGCATACCAATGAATCCCATGTTGGCAACATCGTTACCGATATCATCGCTGTAGATGAGCGAAGAGTTGCGCAATACGGTAGGTTTCTTTCCGAAATATTCCTCAATCTTAGTACACTGGCGCATCACCTCATCCTTGAAACTTGCCTCATTAACCAGAGAAGCAAGTCCGTGAGAGTAAGGCTCAGCCAGGAACTCTACACAACCCGTATTGTTGAGCTGCTGAAGCTTCTCCAGTACCTGAGGAGCATGAAGTTCCAACTGCTCCATACCCACACCCGAAAGCGAGAAAGCTATCTTGAAATACTTGCCGTTCTTTTCAATCATCTCCTGAAGGGCATTCAAGGCTGGCATATAAGAGCGCTCAGCAATCTCGTTGATGCTACGGTCGTTCTCGTAGTCATCATAGTAATAATGGTCGGTACCGATGTCAAAGAAGCGGTAGCGTTTCAGATGGGTAATCTGATGTATCTCGAAATATAAACAAATTGTTTTCATAAAATTTGAAATTTGAACGTTTAACTTGTAAGATGAGTAAAGCCTCAAAATTATTCATTCTTCGTTCTTCACTCTTCACTTAACCTACTTCCACCCTAAGGTTTTGAGGTACAGGTCTTTGATGCGGGCTCCCACTTTCTCCCAGGTAATCTGGTCTACTTCTTTCTTGCCTTCCTCTGAGAGATAATCGAAAAGACTCTCGTTGTGACAGATGCTGTAGATGGCATCAGCAAGGGCATGGATATCCCAGTAGTCTACCTTGATACAGTTGGACAGAATTTCTCCACATCCACTCTGCTTGGAGATAATGGTTGGTGTGCCGCACTGCATAGCTTCCAAAGGTGAGATACCGAACGGCTCGCTCACAGATGGCATCACGTAGACATCACTGTCTTTCAGACATTCATAAACCTGTTTGCCGCGCATAAAGCCAGGGAAGTGGAACCGGTCGGCAATGCCTCTTTCGGCAGCGAGATAAATCATCTGGTCCATCATATCGCCCGAACCTGCCATACAGAAACGCACATTACGGGTACGGTGCAATACCATGTTGGCAGCCTCTACGAAATATTCAGGTCCCTTCTGCATGGTAAGACGTCCCAGGAAGGTTACTACCTTCTCCTTGCCCTTATGATTTGGGCGTGGAATATCCTGCCACTCCTGCTTCAATGGGTATACGGCATTGTGCATGGCGAAACACTTGCGTGGATCCTGGTGATACTGGTGAATCACCGTCTGACGGGTCAGCTCGGATACACACATGATGCAGTCGGCATTATCCATACCGTCTTTCTCGATAGCGTAAACGGTAGGGTTCACCTTTCCACGGCTACGGTCGAAATCAGTAGCATGAACGTGGATGCACAATGGTTTGCCACTCACGCGCTTGGCATGAATTCCGGCAGGGAATGTAAGCCAGTCGTGAGCATGGATAATATCAAATTCTTCAGAACGGGCTACAACTCCGGCAATGATGCTATAGTTGTTGATCTCGTCATGAAGATTTGACGGATAACCACCAGCAAAGTCCATACAGCCGAGGTCATTTACATGCATATAGTTAAAATCGGCATAGATGTGGTCACGGTAGCGGAAATAATCGTCCGGATTCATGATATTGCCTACGCGCTGCTGCACATAGTCGTGATTTACATCTCGCCAGGCGATAGGCACACTGTTCATTGCCACAATCTTGCAGGCACTGCGGTCCTCATCACCGAAAGGATGAGGCAGACACAATGTGATATCAACATCGCCCTGGGCATGAAGTCCCTGGGAGATACCAAAGTTGGCAGTTGCCAAACCACCAAATACGTGAGGAGGATACTCCCATCCAAACATTAAAACTTTCATATAGCAGTCCTCCTATTATTAATATTGATATTTTTCAAGTAACTCGAGCGCACGCAGAATCTCAGCCACATTCATGGCGAAAGAGATGGCACCACGACCTGCGAATGGAGGGTTTCCATCGAAGAGTTCGCTGATGGTACCGAGACAGTGGGAAGACATTTCGCCCTCATAACCTACCATCTGGCGTTCGATAAAGCTCAAACGGGTACGCTTATAGAGTTTCAGACTTGCCTCCATATAGAAGCCACCGAGCCATGGCCATGCCGTACCCTGATGGTAAGCATAGTCGCGCTGGGACTGCGGACCTACATAAACAGGATTATATCCACCGCTCTTTGGCGAGAGTGAACGCAATCCCTTAGGAGTAAGGAGTTCGCGTGTACAAATATCAAGAACCTGCTTCTTCTGGTCTTGCGACAATGGAGAATAATCGAAAGCCACTGCAAATATCATGTTCGGGCGAACGCTCCAGTCCATCATATTTCCATCAACATAATCGTAGAGATAGCCATATTCATTGAGGAAGGTATCGAGGAATGCCTGCTTGGTCTGCTCAGCCAGAGTCAGGAGTTTCTGCTGGCTGTTTTCTTCGCCAACTATTCCAGCGAGAGAAGCACAGAAGCACAAAGCGTTATACCACAAAGCATTAAACTCTACGATATATCCGGTACGTGGAACTACTGGTCTGCCGTTGGCAGTAGAGTTCATCCAGGTAACAGCCTTGTCCTTACCATCGGTATAGAGCAATCCGTTCTCTTCGAGCTTCAGGTTCGGATGCTTGTTACCCTGGATAAAGCTGATAACATCCTTGATAAACTGTCCATACTTCTTGAAGCATTCTTCCTTGCTGGTTTCCTTGGCATACTGCTGCAAAGCCCAGATAGCCCACAATGGCACGTCAGGCTGCTCTATCTCAGCAATATGAACGCTGACCGGCTTGCCTTCCATAAACTCGTAGTATCCCTTCATAGCAGTCTTCATCACCAGTTCGAAGTAGTCATCTTCCTCGATAGAGAGGGTGAGACCCGGAAGAGCGATGAATGTATCGCGTGCTCTGCACTTGAACCAAGGGTAACCTGCCAGGATATAACGGTCACCGTTCTTTTCACGACGATGGAACTGATGAGCCGCATTGACCAGACAGTGGAAGAAATTGTCACGAGGCGAACGCTCATCCACTTCCTTGTCGAAGAGCTTCTTCAGGCTGACCGCCTTGATTTCTGATGTAGAAGCAGCAAAGACGATGGTTTCACCTTTCTTGATATCCATTTCAAAATAGCCAGGAACATAGAGGTCTTCGTTAGAAGCATAACCTCTCTCTTGCTCCTTTGGATATTCCACGCCACGATACCAATCTGGACAGAATTTAAACTCGTTCTTCTTGGAGAACTGCATGTAGAGATCAGGATAACCTGCATACATACAGGTCTTGATGCCATGATCTACCTCAGCATAATCACGAGACGCGGTAGCATTCTCATGAGTAAACTGACGGACACTGCGGAAAGCCAGAAAAGGACGGAAACGAAGGGTTGTAGCCGAATGGCCGTCTACCAGAGTATAGCGAATTAGAATGCGATTCTCATAATGCTGGAATACAACTTCCTTTTTCAGGATAACACCACCTACGCGATAAAGGGTAGTTGGCACTTTATCACAATCAAACTCACGAATGTACTTATGGCCCATCGGACTGTAGTTGTTGCCCTGGTACTTGTGCAAGCCGAGGTTAAACTCAGCTCCATGCTGAATCACCGTAACATCCAGCGAACTCAAGAGCACATGATTCTCATCGTCCAGTTCTGGAACCGGCACGACAAGTAATCCGTGATACTTGCGGGTATTACAGTCTACAATCGTTGAGCACGAATATGCACCCGAGCGATTTGTTCTCAACAACTCCTTAGGCAACGACTCTTGAAGATTCACCATAAGGGCCTTTTCGAATTTTAGATAACTCATAGATCTATATTAAGGTTCTATATTTTTGTTGACTAAATTAATTGCTTTCAAAGGTAACACTTTTTTGTGGTATAACAAAGTTTTTTGTATGCCATTTTTAGAAAAAATTGCCTTTTTATGTTTTAAAACATATTTTTAGACAAAAATGCTTGATTATTTCGAGAAAAAGCATTACTTTTGCACTCAGTTTTCAGTTTAAAAGATTTGTACACATGGCAGCTAGAGGAAAATACGATAAAGAAAATATAGCAATGCTGATTGCTAAGCTATGGGGAGGCATCACTGATGACCAGTTCGATTTACTGAAAGAACATCTGGAAACCAAGAAGTATAAGAAGAACGAAATCATCTACAAGAACGAGGGTACTCCCGAATATGCACTATGTCTCATAGCGGGAAAAGTGAAGATATACAAAGAAGGTATCGGTGGCAAGAGCCAGATTATCCGTGTTATCAAACCGATTGAATTTTTTGGTTTCAGAGCCTATTTTGCGGATGAGATATACAAGACGGCAGCCATGTCGCTGGAAAACTGCGTCGTTGCCCAGTTCCCGCTGGCAGTTCTCATGAAACTGCTCTCCAAGAGTTTCAACATCGGCTTCTTCTTTATCAAATATCTCAGTGTGGAAATAGGTAAATCGGACGACCGTACCGTGAACCTCACCCAGAAACATATCCGTGCCCGACTTGCCGAGGGTCTGATATTTCTGAAAGACTCTTATGGGTTAGAAAAAGACGGAAAAACTCTTGACATCCGATTGAGTCGTGAAGATCTGGCAAATCTCTGTAATATGACAACGAGCAATGCCATCCGTACGCTCTCAGCCTTTACGGCAGAAGAAATCATAAATACTGAAGGAAGGAAAATCAAAATCTTACAGGAAGAAAAAATCATAAAAATAGCAGAACTCGGATAAAGTTCTGCTATTTTTTATTTATATGTTTTACATTATACGTTTTTCTTGATACATTTCATTTATTACGGGCATATTGGTTATACGGGTATCAGGAAGTTGATAACCTCCTGAATTACAGTAATCTGGAATGAACCTACCGGTGTATTCATCAATCTGCCATCAATACCTATCAGGGCATGCTGGGCATCGAGCACCTCTACCTCTCGGGTACGGTAAGGATGCACACTCTTATGGTTGAGGAACTTACCTTTCACAAAAAGATAGATTCCCTCAAAGAGCTGGGTTGTCTTAGGATGAGATACCACCGACACATCGAGCAGTCCGTTATATGGCACAGCATTCGGGGTCTGTCCATATCCTGTTCCATTGCCTATACACATCGTCATCACTCTACGCTTGATAACATCCGAATTGATTTTCACATGCATCTTATAGTCCAGACGCTGGAATATCATCAGGATGAAGGAACAGAGAAACGACAGGGTACGTGAACCGAAGATATGATGGGTTTTTCGTCTCAGGTTCATGATGGCGGCGATGAGTCCGATATTGATACAGTTGAGGAAATAGCGACGGCATTTCTCCCCCTTCTTGTTCACATAGCGGATACAACCGAGGTCAATCTTTCTGATACGACGTTTTTTCAGCGACGCCACCGTCTTCTCGATATCGCTGTCGCTGAATCCCCAGAAGTGGGCAAAGTCGTTCATCAGTCCGTTAGGAATAACACCCAGTGCCACCTCTTCTCTTTCTTTCGGATCTATCTGCATCAGACAGTTTACGGCATCATTGAGCGCAGAATCTCCACCAACGATGACAATGGTCTTATAACCATTGTTGATAAACATTCTGATGAGCCGTTCTACGCTCTTCTGATTCTCGCTCTGCACAAAGTCGTAATCCACGCTCTGCTGCTTGAGCACCTTCTCTATTTTTTCCCAGCGCTTGTTACTTCTCCAGCCTCCTCTAGGGCAATAAAGCAGCCCCCATTTATTCTCGTTTACCATTGTCTCTTCTTTGTAATTTGTCTCTTCTTTGTAATTAGAAAAATATTACTTCCGCCTAGCCATCGTTGCATCCGATTCCATCGGATGCCAGCCCTAGCCAGATTCCAGGCCGCAGCCTAGCTTCTCATCAGCTCCAAAACCGTCTCCATCTTTTTCTCCATTGGCTGCAATGCATCTACCCAATGGATAGTAAAGCCTCTGCGCTCCATACCTCTGAACCACGTCATCTGCCTTTTGGCAAACTGATGGATTGCTATTTCCAGACCGCGATACATCTCATCGTATGAAGTCTTACCGATCACATATTCTGTAATAAACTTATATTCCAAACCATAATAGATGAGATTTTCGGCAGGAATACCACGATTTAGCAGTCCCTTGATTTCATCTACCATTCCCTCATCCAATCGCTGTTTCAGTCTCCGTGAAATATTCTCCCTTCTTGCGTCCCGGTCTATGCTGACACCGATAATCAGCGAATCAACCGCAGGGAGTTCACGTTCGGGCATCGGATGCTCCAGATTATAGCTTTCAATCTCTATCGCCCGGATAGCTCGCTGTGCTGTATCCACATCTGTGCGATTGTGCATATTAGAACAAGTTTTCGCCTTCAGCTCTTTCAGTATCAGCGTAAGTTCCTCTAAACTCTTATGAGACAATGACTCACGGAGTTCCGGGTTCTGCGGAACAGGTGAGAGATGATAACCTTTCAGCACCGACTCAATATAGAGTCCTGTACCTCCACATAATATCGGAAAAGCCCCTCTCTTCTGAATATCCTGATAGGCATCATAAAAATCCTGCTGATATTCAAAGAGATTATATTTCGTACCAGGCTCACAGATGTCAATAAGGTGATAAGGTATCTGCTTGCCATGGATGGTATAGTCACCCAGATCCTTACCCGTACCTATATCCATGCCGCGATATACCTGCCGGCTGTCAGCACTAATGATTTCAGCGCCCTTGGCAGGGGTACCCGACAAATGGGCACCCAGGCTATTAATCCTGGCTGCAAGAGCGGCAGCAAGACTCGTCTTACCACTCGCCGTAGGTCCCAATATGGTCATCATCGAATATTTCATGCCGCAAAGTTAAATGAAATTATTGAGAAAACAAAATAAAATGAAAAGAAATTCTCACTTATAAAATAGGGTGTCCAGTTCTGTGTTCCAGTTTTTAGTATCAAAAACAATGTAATAACCA
>ENA-UAPA01000590-UAPA01000590.1-human-gut-metagenome-genome-assembly--contig:-NODE-590-length-18183-cov-10.213537_pt1 | contig 18183 bp, 10 predicted proteins | sample MGYA00243476_ERZ654569 | MGnify/ENA primary metagenome ERZ654569 (study PRJEB26926, sample SAMN06164726) | human gut metagenome | biome: ENVO:00009003; feature: ENVO:2100002; material: ENVO:00002003... | reverse complement strand
AGATAGAACTGTCTTTATTTATATAAAAAGTGAAAATGAATAATTATATACATAAGATAATAGACTTTTTCTTTCATCATGAAGTTTCTGATGAGATAACGGAACGTGTTTATAATCGTATGGTTTTTCCTGTGGAAGATAAAGCAAGAGAAGAAGCTGTTTCACAAATTTGGGATAAACTGGACGATGCTTCTTGCTCTGACGAAAAAATAGAGAAGGCTTTTTATAATTTGGAGACCTCTTTAGGATTAAAAAAAGAAGAACAGACTGTCGAATTAGTACATCGGGAACATATAAGAAATACGAAAAGAATAAATAGGGGGAGAGTAGCTGCTATTTGGACTATTCCTTTCATTATGGTGTGTTTTTCGGCTTACTATTATTATTCTGCAAAGGATTATGTGAAGGAGACGTTGTCCGAAGTGACTTATATGCAGCGTTATGCAGCTATGGGTACACGTGAAGAAGTAGTTCTTCCTGATGGGAGTAAGGTCTGGCTTAATGCCGGTACTTTGTTGGTATATCCCTCCAGTTTCATATCTGAATCTCGCAATGTTTATATTGCGGGAGAAGGGTTCTTTGAAGTTTCAAAAGATAAAGAGCATCCTTTTATTGTCACTACCAACCATTTAGAGTTGGAAGTGCTTGGTACGACATTCAATATTTCGGCGTATCCGGACAATAATCAGATAATGGCTACATTGGAAACCGGCAGGTTACAGGTAAAGGTAAATAAACAACCGGAGAAATATTTTCTGGAACCCAATGACCAGTTGATATATACTCCTTCCACAGGGATAGTACAGCAGCATAAAGTGAATGCTGTTTCCCACTCCGATTGGCGTATGGGAGGGTTGTTCTTTGGCAATGTGCCGTTTAATGATGTTCTTCATACTTTGGAACGTGTGTATGGTGTGAAATTCCATGTACGTACATCTATTTACCAGAATCAAAGTTTGAGAGTTCATTTTAATAGAAATGAATCGTTGGAGCAAGTACTTCAAATCATTAAAATATTGGTTCCCGGTATAGAATATGAAATTGTTGGCAAGAATATCTATTTAAGATAGTGGTTTAGCATTTATTAACATAAAACCATTGGGTGTAGTATTTATTTGAATTGTCTTTCTCATGTACGTACACCTTATGTCGTTAATAAATCTAATATGAAATGAACAAGAAATTTATTCGAGTGTTGGGGCTTGGTGTTGGCTTATTTCTGGCCGGCAGCCTCTCTGTTAATGCACAGAAAGTTTCCTTCAATGGGGAACGTCTTTCTTTAAAGCAAGCGTTTGAGAAAATTGAATCTGTTTCGAAGTATAAGATTGCTTATAACACTTCACAACTGGATGTCAATAAGCAAGTTGTCTTGAATCAAAAGAATCAGGATGTATTGCAAATTCTGTCGGATTTGCTAAAAGAAACTAATTGTGTCTATCAAGTGAATGACAATTATATTGTTATCACTCTGAAAGATGATGAGAAGGTTAAGAAAATTAAGGGTACTATAAAAGATTCGGCCGGGGAACCTATTATTGGTGCCAATGTAATTTTAAAAGGAGATGCCACTGTAGGAAGTATTACAGATATAGATGGTAACTTTGATTTGTCCGTTCCAAGCAATGCTACTTTGCAAGTTTCTTATATAGGTTATAATACTCAGGATGTTCCGGTCGGAAATAAATCTTTCCTTAATATTACTCTGAAAGAAGATACGGAAACACTGGATGAAGTGGTGGTTGTAGGTTATGGCTCGCAGAAGAAAGTCAATGTGATTGGCTCTATTGCATCAGTGGACAGTAAAGCATTGGAATCTCGTGCAGTGCCTGACGTTTCTAATATGTTGACCGGTCAGATGTCGGGTGTTACCATTACACAGGAAAGCGGTAATCCGGGACAGGATGCCGGTACTATTCGTATCCGTGGTGTCGGTTCGTTTGGAGCAACTCCTAGTCCTTTGGTTCTAGTAGATGGACTTCCCGGTTCTTTGAGTGATTTGACTCCGGCCGATATTGATAATATTTCAGTTCTGAAGGATGCCTCTTCAGCAGCTATTTATGGTTCTCGTGCTGCCAATGGTGTTATTTTGGTAACAACCAAGAAAGGAAAGGAAGGTAAAGCCCGCATTATTTATAATGGTTCCGTGGGTATGAGTCAGGCTACAGAATTGCCGGAATTGGCTCATTCTTATGAATATGCAGAATTTTATAATAAGGCGATTGGGACAGAAACCTATACGCCTGAGATGATTCAGAAGTATCGTGATGGTTCTGACCCTGACAACTATGCTGACGAAATGTATCTTGATGATCTTTTGGGCGGTCATGCACTGCAAACCAAGCATGAGTTGAGTGTAAGCGGTGGTACGGAAAAGGTACAATATATGGTATCATTGGGATATTTGCGTCAAAATGGTTTGTTGGACAATAACTATTATAACCGTTACAATGCTCGTGTAAACCTTGGTGCGGAATTGGCTAAGAACTTGAAACTACAAGTGCGTCTGAGCGGTATGACTTCCGATCGTCACGAACCTTCTACTCCGGGTTCTTTGGATATTGGCGGATTTAAAGGGATTATTTCTAATGCCGTTCGTTTTCCCGGTTTAACTCCGACTTACTTGCAGAATGGTGAGGTCGGTTTAGGACCTAAATTGCAAGGTACACCGGTGGCATGGGTAGACTGTGCGTCTTCATATCGTGAAGACTATGACAAATTTAAAAATAATATTGAATTGTCATATCAGCCGATAGATGGATTGACTTTGAAAATTTTAGGCGGTTATAATTATACATTAAGTCACGTTCGCCATTATCGTTGTGATATGATTCTTACGGGTGACAAGAGTACTGGTCCTTCTACATTGAGCGATGAAATGAAGCGAACTGTTTATAAGACCTTCCAAGCTGTAGCTGATTATAATAAGTCTTTTGGTAAACATAATCTTGCAGCATTGGTAGGATATACTTGGGAAGACGAAGGTCAGCGTACTTTATCGGGTAGTCGTAATAACTTTCCGTCTGATGACGTACCTTTCTTAGGGGCCGGAGGGGCAGACGGTCAGACAAATGGAGGCGGAGGATATGATTGGGCTATACAGTCTGTCTTCGGTCGTTTGACATATAACTATGATCAGCGCTATTTATTTGAAACAACAATGCGTTATGACGGCTCTTCTCGTTTTCCGACAGATAGCAAATATGGTTTCTTCCCTTCTTTGGCTGCAGGTTGGCGTATCTCTGAAGAACAGTTTTGGAAGGAAAATGAAAATTTGTCTTTCATTAATAATTTAAAACTGAAAGCTTCTTACGGTATATTGGGTAATAATAATATCGGTAACTATCCTTATCAGTCGGTATACTCTTTAGGGCAAGCACAGAACTATGTATTTGGCGGAGTGTACACACAAGGAGCAGCTGTTACTACTTATGTGGATCCGGGTTTGAAGTGGGAGCGTACTCGTACTACCGATGTTGGTATTGAGACTGCATTCTTTAATAATAAGTTGACATTTAATGCTTCTTATTTCTATCGTAAGACTACAGATGTATTGTATAAGCCGGCTGCAAGTTATTCTTCGATTTTCGGATTAAGTGTATCGCAAGTAAATACCGGTGAGTTGGAAAATAAAGGTTGGGAGTTTGAAATAGGTCATCAAAATACAATTGGTAAGTTCCATTATCATATTAATGGTAATTTCTCTATTATTGATAATAAGGTATTGACATTGGGTATGGGAAATGTGACCTAGAACAATGGTATGGTAGGTAACGGTAGCGATTTGTTTATCGGTTATCCGATGCAGATGTTTTATGGGTATAAGACGGACGGAGTATTTCTGACCGATGATGAAGTAGGTGATTGGTATGATCAGACTGCGATAGCCAAAGGTTCTAAAGCCGGAGATATTCGTTATGTTGATATTACAGGTGATGGCAAAGTAACACCGGATGACAAAACGTTCTTAGGTTCTCGTATACCTAAATATACTTTTGGATTGAATTTCGGTGGAGAATATAAAGGATTTGATTTCAGTGTATTGCTTCAGGGAGTTGCTAAGGTGAAAGGTATGTTGTCTGTTTATGCAGGTCATGCATTCTATCAGGAGGGTAATATTCAGAAATGGCAAATGGAGAATTGCTGGAATGTGCAGCAGGATAACCGTTATCCTGAATATCCTCGCTTGGAGATTATGTCAAATGCAGGTAGCAATAATACACTGACTTCTGATTTCTGGGTATTGGATGCTTCTTTTCTGAAAGTACGTAATGTTCAGTTAGGTTATACATTACCCGAACATATAGTTAAAAAGTTTGGTTCCACCGGTATGCGTTTCTATGTTTCTTTAGACAATCCTTTAACCTTCAAGGGATATCGTAAAGGCTGGGATCCTGAAAACACAAGTAATAACGGTCAATACTATCCAACTATGTCAACTTATACTTTGGGCTTAACTTTAAAATTCTAATGACTTATGAAAAGATTAAAATATATAGCTTTTACTGTTTTATTAGCTTCATTTTCATTGCAATCATGTGATTTGGAGCGTTATCCATTGACAGATTTGTCGGAAGATAATTTTTGGACTGATGATAAGAATGCCGAATTGGCTTTAACTTCTTTATATAGAGGTAGTATTACAAATGGTTTGGAATATAGTGTTTCGGACTTTTGGTCTTATCATGGTATGTTGTTTATGGAACATCTGACAGACAATGCTTATGACCGTCGTGGAGAAAATAATCCATTCTTTAATATTTCTAGTGGTAAACTGTTGAATAATAACTCTTTTATTAAAAACTATTGGTCATCGGCTTATAAGCGTATCGGTTTGTGTAACCGTTTCTTGGAGGGTATTGCCAATGCTCCCGAATCAGAACAGAAAACCAGAATGATTGCCGAAGCCCGCTTTTTGCGTGCCACTCAGTATCATTATCTGGCCAGTTATTTTAAGGATGTACCTTTAGTGACCAAAACTTTGACAGGTGAAGAGGCCAATATAGTTGAAAAGGAAACTCAGGCTAATATCTTGTCATGGTGTGTGACAGAGTTTAAAGAGTCGGCAGCTGATCTGCCCCGTTTTAAAGATATTCCGAATAGTGAGACAGGACGCGCTTGCAAACAGGCTGCTTTAGCATTTTTGGGCAGAACTTGTATGCTGATGCAGGATTGGGCAGGTGGAGCAGCCGCTTATAAGGAAATCATCGATTATGGTGATAACTCAATTCATCCTGTGTATCGGGAACTGTTCCATCCTTCAACCGGTGTAGGCAACAAGGAGAATATTTATTATATATCCTATCTTGAAAACTATTTTGGTTGCGGTCTTCCACAGCATATTTTGTCTGCAAAAGACGGTGGATGGAGTCTGTCCAATCCTTCGGCCGGATTATTTGAATCTTATGAGTTTAAAGACGGAACTCCGTTCAGCTATGACGATTCACGTTACAACCCGGATAATTTAGGTGAGAACCGTGATCCGCGTCTTGATTATACCATCTATTATAATGGAGCGACTTTTATGGGTACTGAATATCGCATGAGTCCGGATTATGAAGCATCAAAGAAAGAACGTTTGGATTATTCTTCAGAAGTATCTAAGACTGGTTTTATGTGGCGGAAATATTTTGATGAGAATCCGATCAATGATTTGAATAGCTATAGTGCTGTGACTCCGGTAATCAGATATGCAGAAGTTTTATTGAGCTATTTGGAATGTTTGATTGAAAGCGGGCAGGCCATTGATCAAACAGTATTGAATTTGACCATTAATCAGGTGCGTGGACGTGCTGATGTTAAGATGCCACCTATTACAGAAACTAATTCAGACAAATTGCGCGAATTACTCCGTAATGAGCGTCGTGTTGAATTGGCTTTTGAAGGTATCAGATATTGGGACTTACTGCGCTGGAAACTTGCTGAAACAGTGCTTGTTGGTGAGGTATGGGGTGCTCCTTATCCTAAATCTATCACTTATGCCGGTTCTACCAAGTTTGTAGATCCGACAGGACATTGCCGCTGGTATGTAGGAAGACGAGATTTTCGTAATCCTCAGGATTATAAATGGCCGATTCCTTTGTCAGAACAAAATATTAATCCTAACTTGCGTGAGTAATTCTAACAATAGGAAAAAGTGTGTCAAAAATGCTACATTAGGTTTTTGACACACCTTATCTGACTAAAATGTTAAAATATCATGAAAAAACAGTATTTGGCTTTATCTCTCTTGACACCGGTGTTGTGTCCTGCTCTGACTGCGGAAGCTAGGACTCCCAAAGAGAATAAAGTGACCAATCGTGAGCAGCCCAATGTGATTGTTATTTTGGCTGATGACTTGGGTTATGGTGATTTGGAATGTTATGGTGCAAAGAATGTGCAGACTCCCAATGTCAATCGTTTGGCGGGTGAAGGTATTCGCTTTACCAATGCTCACACCGTAGCTGCTACCAGTACCCCTTCCCGTTACTCTTTGTTGACCGGTGAATATGCATGGCGTCGTCCTGATACCGATGTGGCAGCAGGAAATGCCGGTATGATTATTCGCCCGGAACAATATACTATGGCAGATATGTTTAAAAATGCGGGATATACTACTTGTGCAATCGGTAAATGGCATTTGGGGCTGGGAGATAAAACGGGACAACAAGACTGGAATGCTCCGCTTCCTGCTGCTTTAGGGGATTTAGGGTTTGATTATCATTATATCATGGCAGCAACAGCCGACCGTGTTCCGTGTGTATTCATAGAAAACGGTAAAGTGGCAAATTATGATCCTTCTGCTCCTATAGAGGTTAGTTATAAACAAAATTTTCCGGGTGAGCCTACCGGTGCTGATCATCCCGAGTTGCTCTATAATCAGAAACCGAGTCACGGACACGATATGTCTATTGTGAATGGTATCAGTCGTATCGGTTTCATGAAAGGCGGTGGTAAAGCTCTTTGGAAAGATGAAAATATTGCCGATTCTATTACTACTCATGCCATTGACTTCATCAAACAGCATAAAGATGAGCCTTTCTTTATGTATTTTGCAACCAATGACGTTCATGTTCCTCGTTTCCCGCACGACCGCTTCCGTGGAAAGAACCCGATGGGTGTACGCGGAGATGCTATTGTACAGTTTGATTGGTCGGTAGGCCAGATTATGGAAACGCTCGACAAACTGGGGCTGGCGGAAAATACATTGATTATCCTGTCTAGTGACAATGGTCCTGTGGTAGATGATGGTTATGATGATAAAGCAGAAGAATTGTTGAACGGGCATAGTCCTGCCGGTCCGTGGAGAGGGAATAAATACAGTGCATTCGAAGGAGGTACCGCCGTTCCTGCTATCGTGCGTTGGCCCAAGAAGATTAAGGAAAATCGTGAGTCGGATGTCTTGATGTCACAAATTGACTGGATGGCGTCTTTGGGGGCATTGGTCAATGCCAGACTTCCAAAAGGTAGTGCTCCTGATAGTTACAATCGCATCGGTAATTTGCTGGGAACAGATGATGAAGACCGTCCTTGGGTAATTGAGCTTGCTTCTAATCACGTGTTGTCTGTTCGTACCAAAGACTGGAAATATATTGAGCCGAATGATGGTCCTGCAATGATACAGTGGGGACCTAAAATTGAAACCGGTAATTTAAGCACTCCCCAGCTTTATGATATGAGGAAAGACATAAATGAACGCGCTAATGTGGCATCACAGCATCCTGAGGTAGTATATGATATGCAGAATATACTTCGCAGAGTACGTAATAAAACCATAAAGATGGAATAATAAAAAAAGAGAGGCGGTTCAACAGTAAGCCGCCTCTCTTTGATATATAGCAATTTCCTTTTATCCTCTATTTGCTCTTTTACGTTCCAGTTCATCCAAAATTACTTTACGCATACGCATACTTTTTGGAGTTACTTCTACATATTCGTCTTCTTTGATATATTCCAGTGCTTCTTCCAATGAGAAGATTACGGGTGGAATGATACGAGCCTTATCGTCCGAACCTGATGCACGCATATTGGTCAGTTTCTTTGATTTGGTCACATTGATGACCAGGTCATTTTCATGAACATGTTCGCCCACTACCTGACCTGCATATACTTCATCCTGCGGATAGATAAAGAATTTACCGCGGTCTTGCAACTTGTCGATAGCGTAAGCAAAAGCCGTACCGCTTTCCATTGCAATCATAGAACCGTTGCTACGGCGTTCGATATCACCTTTGTAGGGTTGATATTCTTTAAAACGGTGTGCCATGATCGCTTCTCCCTGAGAAGCTGTCAATACATTGGTGCGCAAGCCGATAATACCACGTGAAGGCATATCAAATTCAATATTGACACGATCTCCCTGAGATTCCATGGAGGTCATTTCACCTTTACGGCGAGTTACCATATCAATCATTTTGCTGGCAAACTCTTCGGGAACACTGATCGTGAGTTCTTCTATCGGCTCACATTTCACTCCGTCTATTTCTTTGAAAATAACCTGCGGCTGTCCTACCTGAAGCTCGTAACCCTCACGACGCATTGTCTCAATCAAGACAGAGAGGTGTAATACACCACGTCCTGATACTATCCATTTACCGTCTTCCAATTCGCTTTTGCGAACGCGCAATGCCAAGTTTTTATCCAGTTCCTTCATCAAACGGTCGTGGATGTGGCGCGAGGTCACAAATTTACCTTCTTTACCGAAGAAAGGAGAGTCATTGATAGTGAATAACATACTCATGGTAGGTTCGTCGATAGCAATGGGTGGCAAGGGTTCCGGTTTTTCGTAATCGCAGATTGTATCTCCGATTTCAAAACCGTCCACACCGATAATGGCGCAGATATCGCCCGATGATACAGCATCGGTTTTTTTACGTCCCAATCCTTCGAATGTATGTACTTCTTTAATTTTAGACTTCACCATCGAACCATCACGTTTTGCCAAAGTGATGTTCATACCTTCTTTCAATGTTCCGCGATGAACGCGGCCCACAGCGATACGTCCGGTATATGATGAATAGTCCAGAGAGGTAATCAACATTTGTGGAGTACCTTCCAGTTGTTTTGGAGCAGGAATATGTTCGATGATAGCATCCAGCAATGCTGTCAGGTTATCGGTCGGAGTTTTCCAGTCGGTGCCCATCCAGTTATTTTTGGCAGAACCGTAGATAACCGGGAAGTCCAGCTGCTCTTCTGTGGCGTTGAGGCTGAACATCAAGTCGAACACCATTTCATATACTTCTTCCGGGCGGCAATTGGGTTTATCGACCTTGTTGACTACCACTAGCGGTTTCAAACCGAGTTGTAAAGCCTTTTGGAGCACAAAGCGAGTTTGAGGCATCGGGCCTTCAAACGCATCTACCAACAGGATACATCCATCGGCCATATTGAGTACACGTTCCACTTCACCACCGAAGTCGGCGTGTCCCGGAGTATCAATAATATTGATTTTTGTTCCATTGTAGTTAATTGAAACGTTTTTCGAAAGGATGGTTATACCTCTTTCACGTTCCAAGTCATTGTTATCCAATACCAGTTCCCCATTGGTCTGGTCATTGCGGAACAAATGTCCCGCCAACATCATCTTGTCCACGAGCGTTGTTTTTCCGTGGTCTACGTGGGCGATGATGGCAATGTTTCTAATGTCTTGCATACTATACCTAATATTTGACTGCAAAGGTACGATTTTTAGTTGAAAAAATATTTGGCTGTTAACGTTTATTTTTTATCTTCGGTCTCTTCTTTGCTGTTAAATGTAGACGGAGTCGTTCCATAGAAATCGACAAAGTGCTTTCTGAAAGTTGGAATGTCGTTATAGCCTACCATTTCGGCTACCTCCTGCACACTATATTTTTTAGTTCGTAGCAGCTCTGCCGAGCGTTTCAGGCGCACGCCTCTTACCAGCTCTATAATGGTAAAGTTGGTGAGCTGCTTCACTCTCCGATAGAGGGTAGGCTGACTCATATTTAGCATTTCGGCGAGTTTCTTCACATTGAACTCCTGGTTTTGCAGGTTGTCATTTATAATTTTCAGGATTTGTGTGACGAATGGGTCTTCAATTTTTATGGCTATGTCGTTTTCTTCTTGAATATCTCCGATAGCGTTGATAGACGGCATCAGCAGTTTGGTATAGATTTGTTTCAACTCCACTCTGCTCTTGATGAGCCGTTTTACTTTTGTGCGCAGAATCTCCGGATTGAACGGTTTCAAGATATAATCATCGGCGCCCAGTTCGATACCTTTCACCACGTCTTCGTCACCTACCAATGCTGTCAGCAGGATGATAGGGATATGGCAGGTTTTCAAATCTTCTTTTAAGATGCGGCAACATTCAAATCCGTCCATAACAGGCATCATGACATCGGTAATAATCAGGTCGGGTATCTCTTTGCGGGCAACTTTTACTCCTTCTTCACCGTTTTCTGCCATGATAATGTTATAGGTCCCACCGAATAACACTTTCAGATAAAGCCGGATATCCGCATGGTCCTCGATAACGAGTATTTTATATTTTGTTTCAGGGCTTTCAATCGGTCGGGGGATGATACTGTCTTGCAACTCTTGTTTCTTTTTATCCTCCACAGTGATAATCTTTGCCCGGCTGTCATCTATCTGTATATGTTCCGGTTTGACAAATACGACATATTCTTCTCCTTTAAAATGCTCTTTGCCTAGCGGAATATATAAGGTGACGGAAGTACCTATTTCTTTGTCTTGTTTGATTTGAATATCTCCATGGTGATCGAGTGCCGTTCTTCTCATAATTTCAATACCCAGTTCAGGATGCAGATAGTTACTCGGCAAGATATACCTGTCTTCTCCCAGATAGGTGACAGATGATTCTTCTATCACTTCTTTTCCATCGTCTTCTATGGTGAAAAGGCAGTACTCTTTTCCTTTCAGACTTGTGATGCTGACAACAAAGCGGATGGCACCGGCATAAGAAATATGGCGGTATGCATTCGACATTATATTCCTGAGGACAAACATAATTTTTTGCCGGTCAATCCATATTTCCGTATTTATCTTGTTGTCCTTGTCGTAATATAGATTGATGGGGCTGACATTCAGCAATTCATACGAAGCCCGCACCACTTCATCGGCTATTCTGCTCGCCGTATATGGAGCTACATTCAGGGTAGGACCGTAGTTTTCTTCCTGATGAATATTGAGCAATTGGTTACAGATATCCTGCATACAGATTGAGTTACGATAGGCCACTTTTACTTTCTGCAGGAACGATTCCGGTAAAGCCGAGTTGCTTATCATTTCTTTCAGCGGTGCAGTGACCAGTGACAGAGGGGTTCTCAATTCGCGTGCCAGCATATAGCTGATTTGGTCACGCATTTGCCGGTTCTTTTTCTCTTCTGCTCTTATTTCCGTAGCTTTTTCCAGACGTTCTTTCATTCGCACTTCTTTTTCTTTATACATCTGTCGTTTCAGTGCTTTGCTGTTAAAGTAGAGCCAAGTCAGGAATATGCTTCCCATAATGATAAGTATGTAGCCGGTAATTGCCCATCCGGTGGTGGCCCAATACTTACCTACAGTGATGGCAATATGGGTGATTTGTTCATTTCCTTCCATCGGATAGGAAGGCTTTATTTCGAGTACGTAGTCTCCCGGCTCAATGTTACTCAACCTCACTTGGTCATAATCACCGAAATGCCATTTTCTATCATTGGGCAGCAGGCGATATTCCACTTTATTGGAGGAAGTGCTGTAACGCAAGTCGCTCAAATAAAACACGAGATTGTTATTGTTGTAGTTCAAGGTCAGTCGGTCTATTAAATGTGCCGGTTTGTCCAAAATAACTTGTCCGTTTATTTTTTCGCCTATTTCCACCTTATTATAATTTACATTGATGTCAGCGATATAATATTTATGCTTGCTGGAAGTTTCTTTCAGCATCCGGGGATCAAAGTAAAGCAGCCCCGTAGAGTTTACCCACAATAATTTTCCGTTGTTCAGCCGGCAAACCTGATAGTAGTTTTCCGGAAAAGCATATAAGTAGAAAGAGTTATTTTTATTGTTGATTGTTATAATGCCCGAGTTGGTGCCCAGCCATGTATTGCCGTTTCTGTCGTCTATCATGCAATCGATGTGTCCGTTGGGTAGGTCTTGGTTAAGAAGCATGGTAGATACAACGTTTTTTTCTTTTCCGTCTATTTGTATAATCTTGTTGGCGTATGATACGAATAGTTGGTTGTAGTTATTCATATAGATAGTCATAACTTTACCCGGAGTCAGACTGCTCTTTTGTTCGTATCCTCCGTTCAGTGTCACTTTTTTGCCTTCTCGGGTTGCCTGAAACAGTCCTTTTTCTGTTCCCAGCCACATGGTGCCGTCTCCATCCTCACAAATGGCGGTTATTTTCTCAATTTCTTTTGTATAAGGCATATATGCCAAACAGCTTTTGCTCTGATAGTCGTATACTATCAATGCATTTTCCGTTGCAATCCATAAGTCGTTGCGCGAGTTGAGGAAAAGTATTTTAATGGCAGAAACTTGGTTTTCTGTTGCTTCCGGTTGGGGATGAAAGGAGACTGTTTCATTGGTAGTGGGATTCATCAGGAGAATATTTCCTTTTTCATCTCCAAACCACAGGTGTCCGTTTTTGTCTTTGAACAAGCAGTAATTGCCGTTCTTTTCCGCTTTTGCCCATGGTACGAACTGTATATTTGGCGAGAGGTTTTTTGTCTGACTTTTATATATCCCCTTGTTGTCGGTGGCCAGCCATATAAATCCGTTGCTGTCTTCTGCTATTCCATTGAGAGATCTTATGTCGTTATCCAGTTGGATGCGGTTTACATTATCTCCCAGCAGATTTAATTTCAGCAGTCCTCTTCCGAAGGTGCCGACCCATAACACTTGGTTCTGTTTATCGAGATAAATGCGGGTAATTCTGTTTTTGATGATAGGTTCGTAATAACTGTCATTTTCAATCAGGTCGATGGTTTTAAAGGGAGCTTTCAGATAATCTTTATTTTCAAATTTTATCAAAGCCAACGAGGTGCCTGATGCCATTACAAACGTTGTGTCATCTGCTTGTATAATATCGCGGATACATGCATCCTGCACTATGGGGGTGCTTTTGTTCAGTTTGCGTGTAGCTTTTGTGGTTGTGTCATAGCAGGTTACTCCGTTGTTGTGGCTGCAAATCCATAAGTAGTTATTATATATATGTATATTGCAAATATCTTCTGCATTAGTAATTCCTAGTTCGGCGCAGTCCAAAGATTCACTTTTCTTTTCTGTCAGATTATAGAGTATAAGTTTGTTTTCGCGGGTAAGTATATAGAGGTTATTGTCGCAACCATAGAATTTGAATGGAATCCCCTTTATATTCGGCAGTAGATTAGGTGTAATGCTTACTTCGTCTGTCTCATATTCGGTTTTCAGTTCTGCCACTCCTTGTGAGGTGATGGCATATATTTTGTCTTTTGTCACACATAAGTCCAAAATGTCTGTCAGCACTTCCGGGGTGGACGATAAAAGTGACATGTAGCATCCTTTCATTTTGTTGAAACACGATAACCTGTTCATGTTCGCTATCCGTGACCAAAGCATTTTGTCGGAAGTCTCATAAATGCCGGTAATGGAATATGGTTCTTTGTCTGCCGAATTGTAGTTGTGGAAGTGTATTCCATCGTATCGGCTCAGGCCGACATCTGTTCCCAACCATAAAAATCCGTCTTTGTCCTGATGGATTTCGGTCAAGGTATTATTGCTTAATCCCTCTTGTTTAGTCAATAACTGGATTCCTGTCTGTCGGAAAAAACTTTGTGCCTTGGTTATTTCCATACCCATCAGCAGGACAATTATAAGTAGTCCCGTAACCGGTGTTGTTAATGTTCCGCTTCTTTTCATATTCCCCTTCATTCATTTAAATATAGTGCACTTAACAATGCTATGTATTCATATCATGTTTCTTAGACTATTTTAAGGATAACTGCAAAAATAGGCTTTTATTATGTTATAATCAACGTTTTAGGTTAGAAACTTTTTAAAAAGTCGGATAAGTCAGAGGGTATACATCTGTCTTGATAGGGGGTATATCATTCATTGTTTTATCTATTTGCTGTTAATCAATATATTATGATTGAATGAAATACCATTGAAGTGCCATACGTTAAATAATAATTCAAAAGAAAGGAAGTGAAGAACCCATGTACACCTATTACATACACAGCTTCTTCCTTCCCTTCATAAAGCTTAATATCACCTCACAATCTTTTCAGCCCTGATTGATTTATAGAATCTGATACCTATAGTTTATAAGTGAATGAAGCGTCATGGCTTTTCGGGTTATAAGTGCCCCGGATGCTGACAGGAATCTGCATATATTTGATTCCGTTGTCTGCCACCTTCATATAAATATAGCTTTCCGATTGGAATATGAAGTTGCCTTCACTGTTGTCGCTGGCCAAACTGAATCCTTTCACATACCATTTCATGAGTGAAGAACTGCATTCAGCATTATATCCGTTGTAATATAAGTCACCGTCGGCATAGCCGGTAAGGTTGAGCTGAATTGTAAAGGTGTACTTACCATTGATTGTCTGGCTGGTAATCACTTTCAGTAAAGTCTGATTGCCTTTATCGGCAGCCAATACATTATGTTCTTCTTTCGCATTGGTATGTTTGCGAAGGTTCGATAAGATTTCATCTGCCTCCTTTAAACTGATAGCAGGTAAATCGTTTAGATTTAAATTGTCAGAATTGTTTTCCTCGTATGTAACACTTCTGGCGCCATACGTTCTTTCCAAAAAATACGTTGAACTTGAGTTGTCAACGGGGTCACTACTTTCTGCTGTGCAGGATGCCAAACTCATCATGATGAGTGTAGCAATCAATAAATGAATTGCCTTCATAGAACTATTTTTTATTATTTTTTTATACGTTTGAATGATTGACCCATTATCATTCGCCTCAAAAGTAGGTATTATTTTCAAATAAACAAATTATTTCAAAGATTTTTTGAAGAAAATACCCTCTTCCTGTGAATAAAATGCCTCTGATTGAATGGAACGGGGGTGTTTTGAGTGTGAAACGGTGGGTTATTCATAATGAATGAAACACAGGTGGGTGATGAAGAAAACACCATCGGTGTTTCTTTCGTCCCAATAAATAATTCTTCGTGAACAATTCCCCGATACTTTATTCCGATGAGGGGTAAATTGATTTTCGGACTACCTTGCATTTTGCTGAAACTACCTCTTAATAAAGACTGATTCGCCAACTTCCTGTTAAAAAAATAGAGTTTATCTTTGCAACAGTAGAAAACAACTTTAGGTGAAATGAATATGGTAATAAGAAGAACTTTATTTGTATTGATGTGTCTGTTGGCTTCTTCCTTATATATGTATGGACAGATAGCCGTTAAGACCAATGTGGCGATGGATGCAGTTGCTATACCGAATTTGGGGGTGGAAGTAGGTTTGAGCAAGAAGCTGACTCTGGATGTGCCCATGTACTACAATCCATGGAAATATAGTGATAGCAAAATGCTGAAACTGGCAATGCTTCAACCCGAACTCCGCTATTGGCTTTGTGATAAATTCAACGGTCACTTCTTTGGTGCTCATTTGATGGGAGGTGCTTATCATACCACCGGCATCGATTTGCCTTTTTCACCTTTTGATGATTTAAAAGACTTTCGCTATAAGGGTCAGTTCTATGGCGGCGGTATCAGTTACGGTTACCAGTTTGTGTTGGGACGTCATTGGAACCTGGGAGCAACCATCGGCATCGGTTATGCTTATGTGCGCTATAAGAAATATGAGTGTGAAGAATGCGGTGACATGGTAGAGAAATCCCATAAGAATTATTTCGGCCCTACCAAGGCTGCCCTCAACCTTATTTATATATTCTAAAAACAAACGGATTATGAAACTGATACGCTATATCCTTTTAACATTGTTGCTGCCGGTATTTCCGGCAGGTGCGCAGAATCTGTGCGGCAGCCGGGTTCAGGTTGCAAATCCTTCTATCCTGATAGGTGACAACGGCCGGGTGATGATAGGAATGGATGTTACCCTTCCGGCCGATATGCAACTCTCTTCCAACCGTGTGGCTACACTTACTCCGGTGTTGAAGACTCGGGACAACAGTTATAACAAGGTGCTGCCTGCCATCCGGGTATATGGTCGCACGCGTAGTATTGTGCAGCAGCGTGAGCATAAAATTCCTGTGGATGCCTTCTCGGTGTTGCGCCGCAAGAACGGAACATCACAGACGGTGAATTACTCGGTGCGTATTCCTTACGAAAAATGGATGAACGGTGCAGAGCTTGAACTGCTTGCCGATGTGCGTGGTTGTGCCGACTGCCAAAAAGAAGAAAGCAATGCTTTCATTATTCGTGCCGATTTGGAACGTTACATCATGCAGCCGACTGTTGCTTTTGTTTCTCCGGCTGTCGAAGCTGTCAAGAACCGTGCCGAAGAAGGTCGTGCCTATCTTGACTTCCCGGTGAACCAGACAAAGATTTATCCCGAATACCGCCGCAATCCTTCCGAACTCGAAAAGATTAAGGCAACGGTAGATGTGGTGAAGAACGATGCCAATACGCAGATTACCGAGATAGACATCACCGGCTATGCATCTCCCGAAGGTCGTTACGCCTCCAACGCTCGTTTGGCTCAAGGCCGTGCTGAAGCATTGAAAAAATATGTGATGGACTCTTACGGTTTCAAGTCAGACCTGTTCCGGGTGAATTCTGTAGCCGAAGACTGGGACGGCCTGCGTGACTATGTGGCAAAGAGCAATTTGCCGCGCAAAGACGAAATACTGTTCATAATAGATAAGGATGAAAATGATTTGGATCTCAAGGAAGGACGCATCAAGGCGCTGGATGGTGGCAAGATTTATGCTTCACTGTTGCAGGACTGCTATCCGGGCTTGCGTCATTCGGACTACACGGTGCGCTATGTGGTGCGCGGATTCAATGTAGAAGAAGCGAAACAAATCATAAAGACACGTCCTCAGCAGTTGAGCTTGCAGGAAATGTATCTGGTGGCTCAGACTTATGCCAAAGGCAGTAAGGAATTCAACGAAGTGTTCGATGTGGCAGTGCGCATGTTCCCTGATGACCCAACAGCGAATATAAACGCTGCCGCCATCGAACTCCAACGAGGTGACTTGCAACAGGCAGCCCGTTATCTGGATAAGGCTGATGCACAAGCGAGTGCAACGCTGAACAACAGAGGCGTGCTGAATCTGTTGCAGGGAGACCTCGACCAAGCTGAGATTAATTTCAAGAAGGCACAGAGCCTGGGTTCTGCCGAAGCCGGTGCCAACCTGAAAGAAGTCTCTAAAAAAAGAAAAGATAATGCTATATTTGGAAACAGATGAACAACAAGTGAACAAACAGTACAATAAAAGATGTTAGAAGAAACTTGCTCTTTGTGAAAAGCGTAAGGTAAAATCCGGGACAGCAGAGGTTGTACCGGATTTTGAATTTTATAAGAAACAGAAGCAGCCCTGCTTATTCTGATATTGAGACAAAACTTGCAGGCTCATCCCCGTGTCAGAGCCCTCTTTTTACACGTACGTCTGCATGAGGATATACATACGTAAGCGTGAGGCTATGCGGACGTACGTACAGACCTACGCATACGTATGTACAGGCTTACGCGTACTAACGTGAAATGATGCACTTCTCAAAAGACAAGGACGTTTTTTTAAAAGACCAAGAGCTTTTTAAAAAAGATAACGAGCTTTTTAAAAAAGACCTTAGTCTTTTTTTACCTCTGCCCGGACTTTGTGCACCGTTACCTTCCATGAAGGTACACATGTACACTTTTTGAGGAAAAACGCTTAAAATGTCCTATTTTACATCACCCCGGGAAACTCATAAAATGAAAGGTATGTAGTTGACAATTAGTATATTATACGGAGGCGTATTTCAAAATGTGGTGAGAGTATGAGAGCATAGGTGAGAGCAAATGTTTTTACTATCACCATATAACACATTTATAATTAACTTGTTACGCGTAAGGTGAGAGTATGAGAGATAAACGGCTCAAACTTTCCGGAGAGAAAGGCTGATGCGTACAGCTTTTCGCTTAATATGTATTTATTCTTAAAAAAAACAAGGCTTTTCAGGGTTCCTTTTCTATATAAATTGCTATCTTTGTATGTTGTAGAAACACATTAAAAACATAATGGGAAAGTTTATCAATCCGTTCACCGATTACGGCTTCAAGAAAA
>ENA-UAPA01000563-UAPA01000563.1-human-gut-metagenome-genome-assembly--contig:-NODE-563-length-18696-cov-4.642508_pt1 | contig 18696 bp, 18 predicted proteins | sample MGYA00243476_ERZ654569 | MGnify/ENA primary metagenome ERZ654569 (study PRJEB26926, sample SAMN06164726) | human gut metagenome | biome: ENVO:00009003; feature: ENVO:2100002; material: ENVO:00002003... | reverse complement strand
CGAGATGCAGCGTAGTCTCGTGGGCTCGGAGATGTGTATAAGAGACAGCTCCATAAGGCTGCCTTTGGTGAGGGTAATGTTCTCCATTGTGATATAGCTTTGGATGCGTGTATACAGCCCCAATGCGCCGCTGCTGAGGTTCCAGTCGCGGGCGACACTGTTCTGCACCACAGTAAAACCGGGCTTCGGGATAAAAGTGCCGTTATTGGCTGCTTGATTTTTCATTTTCCCTCCAAATGGTAGAAGAGTTTGATAATCCCAATATGCCGAATTCTTCCGAAACAGAGGGTAACAGACAAAAATTAGGAGCTGTTCTTAATTTTAGAAAGTGGTAACTAAGGTGGTAACAGATAAAGGCAGAATCGCGGTAAAACCACGCAAAACGTACCTTTAAGGCGCATAAGAAACGCAAAAATTAAAGAAAAGCGTATCTTTAAGGTGCAGAAACGGATCGGTATGCGCTCATAACCCGGAGGTCGCAGGTTCAAGTCCTGTCCCCGCAACCACCAAGACCCGGTCTGAAAAGACCGGGTCTTTTCTTGTGTCAAAATGCGGCGGAAAAGCGGATGCTTTTCATATAATCTAACGATAATACGCATATTAATTTTTTCTTGTGATTGCAAAAAAGACCGGCGGAGCTACCCTAAAATGCAGGGGCTTCGCCGGTCTTTTTTCCGGGGAAAGCTTTGTAAAATTTACCGGAAAGGAAAGACTGAAAAGGGTTTGAAATAGGAGCTTTTTTGTTCCCGAATACCACGGGTAAAAACATATCAGGTTCAGTTTAGGTTGCATATTGTGCGAGTATCTGCTGAGCCAATTCCGTTGAGGCATCAATAATGTGGACTACCCGATTCTGTTGAGCTTGATCTTCCAGCAGGACACCATCTGCGGAGATGTCCTTGATATGTAAAGGTGAAGGTTCATAACCCAGACCGATACATTGCATCTGGCTTCCTGGTACTCCCAAATTTGTTAGTTCCTGAGATACGCGCTGTGCTCGCTGTAATGAAAGCTCCTGACAGAATTCGGCGTCACCTACAGTTGCGGTTTGGCCGATAATCAGTATATGCATATTAGGATTGGCTACAAGGGTATTCGCTGTAGGCTGCAATGCAATGCGAGCGGCATCGGTATCGCTTAAATCACAACTGTTGGAAATAAAGGAAACGCGATTTTCAGTCAAAGTTATATTGATGCCAGATTCTGCCTCTTCTGCAGATGCTGTAACGGTATTTTCATCTTGAATAACAGTTACCGTGCTGATGGAAGGCAGCGTTTCTTTTAAGGCCGCGTCATCGCCGTTGTCCGTGGAAGGAGTATCCACAAATTCAATTTTGGATTCATCCAGACCGCTGGCGGTCAGGATGGCAGTCCATAAATCTTCAAGGGCGGCAATGTCTTTTTGCGTTAGGGGAGACTGAGGAGGTTCGGTCTCTCCGAGCTGGTAAATTTTCACGGAATCGTAATTTGAGAGATCGGGAAGCGCTTTCTGGTCGTTGAGCTGCTGAACAATGTCCTCCACATCGAGGTTATGGAGCACCGTAACAGTCATGTCCAGCGGGGCGACTGTGTTAAGCCCGTTGGAGAACACCTCCAAGGTGTTGGTTTCACCTTCTGCTCGATCCACACATCGGCCAGCTAAGCAAAGGGCGTTCAACAAATTGCATTCAGGAACTTCAGAGATAATCCCTTCGATAGAGGTCTGTATCTGTGCAGCCTGATTGGATGCGCGGCTGTCTAACTGGCCGGCAGTATAGAATCCGTCTTTCTGCTTAACAGACAATGTTTTTACCAGTGCAGGAGCCCCATCGAGACGAATTATGGATACCTGGCCGTAGCTGCTTGCAGTTTGGAAAATGTCTTCTTTTATCAAATCTATATCGGGGGCTGGTTGATTTGCTTGCTTGGCAGCAATAACAGTCAGATTGCTCGTGGGGGCAGAGGCGTCATTCGAAAAGCCACATCCCGTTAGCATACAGCAGAGGAATGCCGCACAACAAAGAATTCCAATAATGCTTTTTTTCATGATAGATTCCTCCTTTAGTGTTCATTGCCGGCAGCATCCTGCAAGTCCGAAAAGGACGCAAGATGAATCAGCTGCTTTTTCATTTCCAGAAGCTGACTCGAACTTCTGGAGAGATGGCTAAGGTCATCAGGGGTTTTCAAATGCTCTGCAAGCGCGGTCCGATAGTAGATTTGCATGGCAGTAGAAATCGAAGCCATGTAGCCTTTCATGTCTTCTAGCAAAGCCCCACCCTGCCCGTTTGAATCTGATGCGAGCATGGTTTCCAATTCCAGTTTTTGCAGCATAAGCTGTGTTCGCTTCTCAATAAGAGCAGTTCGTTGAATACGCAGCAGCTCGCGTCGTTTGGCTCGGTTATCGACGAACAGGCCAACAAGAAATACCCCCAGACTGGTGAACAACGGGAGGGCACAAGTGAACAATAGCATGGACTTTTGCGCGGCACTCAGGTCGTTTAGAGTCAATTTAACAGGGGCATCACCATCTTCAATTCCCAAAGAAAACAACGAGGCACCGTTGTTAAAACGAACTACAAACGAAAAGATAAAGAACGCGAGAAAAGCCGCAATGGAAAGTACCATGATTATTGCGCTCCACTTATTTTCGAGTGGAGTGCGTCTTCCACTGCGCAAATCGCGGATGCACCGGGCTGTTACAAGAGGTATGGTGTCGATTAGAGCCGCCGAACACAGCGATGTAATGAGTGCGTTTACGGCATCGTAACACGAGCTCAAAGAGGAGTAGAAAACCGAGAAGTCAGTGATTATGGCGATTGCCACAATCGCGTTCACCAACAAAGGCTTTTCCAGCAGGTCTACGCCGCCGAAAGAGAGAACCCGCTCAGTTTTGCGAGTAAGCTTTCGAAGTTCACTGCATTTCATGGTGATTGTCTCCTTTCACAATTTGCTTAACAGGTTGTCTATGTCATGAATTTGACAATCGATTTGGGAGATTTCTTCGTTGATTTCGGCCAGATTGGAGGTGTTGAGCTGATGAATATAGTGGCACAGACGTTGTGATACTTGTTCCCCCACCTGTTGAATCGAGTTGATTTCGCTATCCAGAGCATTTTCGTTGTAACGATCCGGGGTGCAACTGCCTAGAAAGCTTTCAACACGTTTGGGGAACCGCAGGGCATATTCTCGAAAAATGGAAGGAATGTAATAGGAAAACGTTCTTCGCGTCCCATCAGGATGGCGCAGAGACAAAGGCGCCGTACGAGCAATTTTCTTGCTGTTGGCCGTGTCATACAACAGATTTTTCGCCATGATTTGCTACCTCCTTGGTTTCGCTGGTCGTCAGTATTTCTCCGATTTCCTGCAGAATGGGCTTCAATTCAGGAAAGTCGCGATTCGGCTCGCAGAATTCTACTTCGAGAGTAGGAAGCGATTCGGGGCGAACGGGTGTCCGAAACAGAACCCCTTTACAGTACCAGGCAATCCCGCGTGAAAGTTTATTGGCAGAGGCTTCCATCGAACAATTGTATCGCTGGATATTCTGGATCAGCAACGCTTGCAGGCGAATGATATCGCGTAGTATATCTGCCCTTTTTGCAGCGCGGTTGTGTTCAGCGCGGATAGCTTCGGCAGAATTCGGTGGTAACGCGGAATCTTGTTCCCGCAACTGATGATATTGAAGAAGCAGGTCTGCAAGGCTGGCGTAGCAGGATGTGACTGTGGCGGACAGATTGCTTCTCTTTTTGGCGATGAAGTTGTGATAACCAGCGAGAAAGGCCTGAATGTAGCCGCTATGTACCACAGAACTTTTGGGGTCGACAGCAGCTGTGCCGGTACGGCCATTCACAAACCCCTGAATCCAACCACCGAAGCGAGAAGGGACCTTGAGGTGCGGTTCTCTCATACGAAGCTGGATAATATTGTATCTGCGCGCAAAGGAATCATCATGATGTTTCATATTGCGGACCTCCCTTAACCAAACCTTCTAATGCAAGCAGGAAAGCGTTTGCCAATCTCACTTTGTGAGAGGAGCTTTGTTGCTTCTATTCTTTATATAGGAGATGGGAAAACGGCTATTTAAAGACAAAGCAGATTTTTTTATAATTTTTTCAGCGAAATGCTACCCAAGGTTATGCTGGTAGATTTGCTCATAATATGCTTCTGCTCTATAGGAGGCATAAGCTCTGGCATCGGTTTCGCAGGCTTGTCCGTAATAGAGATAGAAATCGTCTTCTCCGTCAGCGTAATTCTTGAATTCTGACGCATAGTTTGCTGCACTTTGGAATAAAGGCAGCTTTTTATCATCATCATCCAAAGTATCGTAGAGATCTGCCAGGCAGTGCTGGTAACTGTGGTATGCTTCATGGCACAGTGTATCCAATACTTCGTCCGGTGAATCATTGGTCAGATGGTCCAGATTCAGCACGATTTCATGGGTTGTAGAAACATAGTATCCATAGGTGTTTTCGTCCATTACAGAAGTCCCGACGTTTAGTTCGTGCGGCAGACCGAGAACTTGTTGCTCCTGATTGGCTACAATTTGCAGTACGTCCAGTTTTTGGAAAACAGAAAGATTTTCCCAACAATCCGGTTGCAGTTGGAGTAAGGCATCCGCCTGATTGTCTTTTATAGAAAAAGATGTGTCAGGCGTTGCGGAACTTGCCAGCAGACGATTCCCGACGAGAAGTGGACAGCCAACAGATACCAGTATGGAACCAAAGCCGATGGCAAAGCAGCTGAAGAAAACGGCTACAGCTTTTCGAATCCGACGACGAAACAATCGGCGGCGGACGCGGAAGTCCTTGGCGGGATACCGCTGTGTCAGCAATAAGAATGTATATAAGAGGGCAAAGACAAAGCAAAAGACTAGGATTGTCCCTATGATCAAAGGCCGGAGCATATGATAAGTAAAAACGGTATATAAACCCAAACCCGTTACGATGTTGCAAAATATTTGGAACCCTGTACGGCGACAACGAATCTGACTTGCTGTCCCTGCAACAAGGCAGATAACCAGAGAGAAAATCAGCAGGCCTTGTGACTGCCGAAGCGTGAAACCGTCCAGACAGCGAAACAGCAGAGATTTATACAGATACAGGGAATAAAGTACCCAAAGGCCCTGTATGAGAAGAAAGCTCAGCGGCGACATTGTGCTTTTGTTTTCCATAGAGATTCCTCCTGCCGGTGTTCTATTCACAGAAAAGACAGTTCATATGTTTTCTGCTATATAAATAGCGGGCAGAAAATCGAATATTTAAAGAAAGAGGAAAAGCCTTACGCAATTTTTCTGCGTAAGGCTTTTCCTTTTTGTTTTTTCGTCTCGTCCCCTTGCGGGGTATGATAATGTTTCGATCTATGCAATTACGCCAAGCGACATCAGCGGATCTTCCGTCCCCTTGCGGGGTATGATAATGTTTCTGCTCGTAAGAAAGGTGGTGAACATAATGAACAAGCGGTTTCCGTCCCCTTGCGGGGTATGATAATGTTTCAGCAATTCTGCCTAAATAAAACATGACTTTTGGGGGAGAACGTCATCAACATTACAAAAAGTATAGTTCGTAAAATGTCTGTTGTAAAGGGATATGGTGATTTTTTGTGTACACTGCCAAAAAATAGGGCATATTTTTTGGATGCCTGCTGGTGCGAGCCGGCGATACAGGCAGGAAAAAGAATGTTGTTCCGCAATCGGTTCGCACTAATTTCTTGATCGGTTTTAAGTGCCTTTTGAACAAGACACTATGTTTATTTTGCTACGGAAGAGCCGTTTGAAAATTGTAAGAGGAAACAAATGCTTTTTGCATTTACAATCCACTGGGTTCGCTATATACTATATACATAGTATTGAGGCAAAACGATTTGTATTTTTGGCGTAAATGCACATTTCTCTGGGGTTTGAATGTAAAAAGGATGTGATTGTGTGCACGATTTGATCTGGCAGATTGCAGCGGGTGGATTTCTGCAGGCAGCTCAGGAGATGGGAAAACGCTGTGGAGCGTCGCCGCAGGTAACGGCGCTTACCCTGTCAACAACGGCGGACACCTGCCTTGCAGCTGCTTTCACAGTGGTATCCCACGGGAAAACCGTTGGAAACGGGTTACAGGCAATAGCGCCTGTGTTTGACCATTTGGGGGGAAATCCCCTTGTTCATGCATTGGACAACCCCTGGAACTCCAGTCAGGAAGAATGGACTGCGGGATGCCCGAATGGCAAGTTCGGCAGTAAACTGGAACTGGAAATGGTTCAAAAAACGGCGAAAAATCTTTATGAAAAAATGGAGCAGGCGCTGGCCAAGGAAGATTACGCACAGCTAGACGACGTCTGTGAAAAAGTGCTTACATTTTTGCCGCTGTTTCCTGGAGATGAGCAAGACGGAGACATCTCTCTTTATGATTCCGCCCGCTTGACGGCTGCACTGGCCAGCTGTTATGCCCATTTTGTACAAGAGAATCCGGAAACGGACTGTGCCACTCTGCACGAAAGGGACAGTCTGCTCCTGTTCAGTTGCGATTTTTCAGGAATACAAAATTTCATCTATTTGATCTCCACAAAATCAGCACTGAAGATGTTGCGAAGCCGATCCTTCTTTCTGGAACTGCTGATGGCGCATTTGTTGGATGAGCTGCTGGATACCTGCGACTTGGCACGGTGTAATTGTCTGTATTCCGGCGGGGGCCACGCTTATGTATTGTTGCCCAATACCCAGAGCGTAAAACAGGCAGTTCAAGCATTTTCGGACTCGGTTAATCACTGGCTTCAGGCACAGTTTGGTATTTCACTGTATCTGGCCTGTGGTTGCCAGCCGTGCAGCCCAGCGGCTTTATTTGGTGAGGCCGGACAACAGGCCTACAGTGATGTATTCCGTGGATTGTCCGCAAAGCTGGGCCATGCCAAGTTGACACGGTGTGATGCAGAGATGTTGCGGGACCTGAATCATTCCCGGCAGGATGCTCGAGAATGCCGAATTTGTGGTCGCCCTGCTCAACAGAATGACCTGTGCAACTGGTGCGACAGATTTTCCCGTCTGGGAGGCCGTCTGACAGTGCCGCATCAGGTATTTGCCATTACCAGTAAGGTACTGGAACAAAGTCAGCTCTGGTTACCCATGCCGGGAATCAACGGTGATCGATTTGCCTGTGTGCTCTCTGTGGAACAGGCAAAAGGCTTGCCTATCTCCCAAGAGATCCTGCGGTGGTACAGTAAAAATGAGATAGTGGAGGAGCTTGTCGACTGCCGCTGTCTGAGGATGGGAGACCATTGCCCGACATCTTTGTTGGAGGAACTGAGTCAACAGTCAGAAGGCGTTGCCCGGATGGGGGTCCTCCGGGCGGATGTGGACAACCTTGGCAAAGCTTTTATATCGGGGTTCGCACGTCAGAACGATACCCAAAACCTGGTATCGTTGGCAAGGACTATGGCATTCTCGCGTAGTATGTCGATGTTTTTCCAAAATTATATTAACCAGATTTTGAATCCCTTTTCAGGTGTGTTGGTTGTTTACTCCGGTGGTGATGACCTGTTTCTGGTAGGCGGATGGAGTGAATTGCTCCGGGCCGCCGTTCAATTGCATCAAGCATTTGTACGGTATACTGGGGGCGCATTGACGTTTTCCGGCGGATTTGAGCTGTACACCGATCATTATCCCATCGCTCGCGCAGCCCAGGAAACCGCTGAATTGGAGGACTTTTCCAAACAAAATCCCGGTAAAAATGCGCTTACTTTGTTTGCAGAGTCAGCAGATCTTCGGTTTGAATGGCCGGTGTTTGAAAGCTGTGTCATGGCGGAAAAGTACCAACTGCTTGACTCGTTTTTTGGCGAAGATGAAAATGGGCGCGGCCAGGCTTTTTTGTATCAGCTTTTGGAATATTTGCGACAGGCGCAGGACCGATTAAATCTGGCGCGCTGCGCGTATCTTCTGGCCAGGCTGAGACCCGGACGGGATAGCACCGAGAAACAAAAAAAGGCCTATGAAGTATTTTCTCAGAATTTTTACAGATGGGCTTTGCAGCCGGAAGACCGGAGACAATTAATCGCAGCCATTTATCTATATGTATATCTGAATCGTAAAAAAGATGAGGAGGACTGAATAATGCGGGACAATAGTAACCACAACAATACCTCCCGCGGTGGTGCGGCGAATACTGGTTACAGACAGAATCAGGAAATTATGAACACAACGCCTCGGGATCTTCCTGAAAACTATATTGATGAAGCAGAAAAAATTATGGGAGACCTCTCCAGAAGAGGCGTAAAGTTGACCACCAGCAAGATACGGAACATTTTGTCACGCGTCAGTGATATCTATAATGTGGAAGTGGAGCGCACCGCAGAAACACTTTTGCCGGAAAGTGTGAGCAGCCTTCAGATGACTCGGGTGCGCATTGCCTATGAGTGTGGACGGGAAAACACCGTTAAGGATTTTGTGGAAGAATCCCAGCTGCTGCGTTACATCAAAGGCGTGGAAAATTCCCGAACAAAGTTCCTCCATTTTGCCAGGTACATGGAAGCGTTGGTGGCCTACCATCGGTTCTATGGCGGCAAAGACAACTAAGAGAGGTGATCTGCTATGTATGGCAAACTGATTGTTAAAGCTAATATTAAAGTTCGGACGGGAATGCACATTGGTGGGTCCAGTGTCTTCTCTGCCATTGGCGCGGTAGATCAAGTTGTTGCCCGGGATCCGTACACGCATTTGCCGATTATCCCGGGGAGTTCCCTAAAAGGAAAGCTGCGGACGCTACTTTCCCGCAGCATGAGCCAGGGAAAACGCTGCGAGGTGACAGAGGATCCGGCAATTATCAAACGGCTGTTTGGCTGTCATACACCTGATATTATTCTTTCCAGATTACAGTTTTCGGACTGCTTTGTAACTCCAAACTCCATTGCAGAGTTTCAGCATGTGGGGTTGACGGAAATCAAGTGGGAAAATGCCATCAACCGCATTACGGCTGTTGCAAATCCCCGCCAGATAGAGCGAGTGCTGCCGGGTGTGTGCTTTGAGTGCCGCATTACCTACACCATCGAGCAAGAAAGCGAAATGCAGGAGGACTTACAGGCACTGGCCCATGCCATGAAATTGTTGCAGATGGCCTATCTGGGGGGACACGGGACACGCGGAAGCGGACGTGTAAGCTTTGAAAATATCGACGTAACAGACCCCGACCAGATACTGGAAGAAGACAGAATTTCCAAGCTTAAATCGATTTTTGAGGATGTGGAAAATTATGACCTATTATCTATTTAAGCTGCGATTTCTTGCACCGGTTCATTTTGGAGACAGTGTTTCGGCGGTATCTCTTTCCACCAGTCAGATGACATTTTGCGCAGACCGGCTTTTTTCTGCCCTGTGTCAGGTTGCTGCACGGAGAGATCCTGAAGGTCCTGCTAAACTGGCAGATATGGTTCGTGCGGGAAAATTGAAATTCAGTGATGCGTTTCCCTGGAAGGAAGAAAACCTTTACCTCCCTAGGCCCTGCCTGGAAGCAAAAACGATTCGGGAAGGTGATGCATCGGACCGTAAAATTATGAAAAAAGTAGAATATCTGCCATTAAAACAATACCAGGCTTTTCTGCAGTCACTGAACGGCGGAGCTCCGGTAGACCCCAAAACACTGTTGGTTCGCTTTGGTCAAGGGACTGTTGTAACACGGGCTTCCGTGGCAGAGGGAGAGGATACTGTTCCCTACGCTGTAGGACAATTTACCTTTGACGGGAACAGTGGATTATATTTTTTCGCGGGTGTGGAAGACGCTCATGAAAAAGATATGCTTTGTGATTTGATCCGGCAGATCGGGTACGGCGGAATCGGAGGAAAAGTCAGCAGTGGGTATGGAAACTTTACGGTGGAGCAGGTCTGCCCGGTGGACGAAATGGGCGATGGTCAGGCCGGGGTGCTTGAATCATTGGATGACCCAAAAGCAGACTTTTGGATCAGTTTAACCGCCAGTTTACCGCAGGATGAGGAACTGGATAGTGTTTTGGATGGCGCATTGTATCAATTGATTCGGCGCGGCGGTTTTGTGCAGACTACAGGTTTGACGGGCCCCGGGAAAAAACGTGAACAATTTTTCTTGAAAGCGGGATCTACGTTCCATAAAACTTACCGCGGTGACATTTTTGATGTGGCCCCGGCAGGCTGTCCGCACCCGGTATACCGCTATGCGGTGCCAATCTTTTTGGGGGTGAACTCTACATGGATGACAATGGGTTGACCAAAACTTATGTACTGCAGCTTACTTTGGAAGGCCCCTGCCAGATTGGGTCTGGAGCTAAGCTTACCAAAAAAGAGTATTACTACGACAGAAACTATAACAGGGTGACTTTTTATGATCCATCTAAATTGATGGAATGCGTTTGGGAACAGAATCAAATTGACGCATATGAAAGCTATATGCTGAACCCAAGACAGGCTCTCTTTTCTTTTTTTCGAGATGTCGGCGGTGCTGGGCCATATAATCGTGCAAAACTTTATACGGTAGACTGTGGTGATGCTTTCGGTCCCTATGGGACCTACTTGCCCTATATTGCAACGCATATCCGCAATGGATTGGAACAAGTGTACCTGCCGGGAAGTTCTGTCAAGGGGATGCTACGCACGGCTGTCACGGTAGCAAGTGTGCTGAATAAGATTCCGAGAACTAGAAAACCTGTCGTGCCGGGAAAGCCATATTTTAAGGGAATGTGCAATTCGGCTACGCAAACGATGACCTATTTGGACACCGAGTTGTATCATACTCTTGGGTTACTTGGGCCGGAGTACAAACAAGCCAAAAACGCTGTGAACAGTGTTTTTCGTGGCATATCCATCTCGGATAGTGAACCTATCGGAAACGAGAATTTGGTTTTATGCCACAAGATGGATCTGGACGTTTATGGTGAACCATCAGAGGTTCGTCTGGTTCGTGAATGTATTCGACCTGGGGTGAAAATCAGAGTGCCGGTTACCTTTGACGCATCCTTGGCACAATTCCTGACACCAGAGAGGATGCAAAAAGCTATATCGATCTTTGATGACTGGTATACGCAGTATGTTTTTTCCCACTATGAAAATGTGCACAAGCCGGTGCTGACCAGCCATTTATTCTTAGGAGGCGGAAGCGGATTCTTCTCAAAAACTGTAACAGGACCGTGGATGCAGGATGAGGCGTTGCATTATATTACAGCATTGCTGACGGCAGGATTTCACGGGAAAAATCTCCATGATGAAGATCGCTACGGCATATCTCCGCACACGTTGAAATATACGCTTGTCAACGGAAAACCAGTTCCATTTGGATTGTGTAAGGTGGAATTCCTATGATTACACATCTGGAATTACAACTGAAATTACCACGAAACGAAAAAATCCATGCCAATCTGTCCTATGCACTGTATGGATCATTATGTGGTTCTATGCTCATAGAACTGGCCGAGGCTTTTCATGCTCAGGAAATCACACCTCTGCGGCAAAATTTGCGCCCGGCAAAGGAAGATGGGCAGTGTATTTGGGTGTTGGATTTGTTTGATGCAGCAGAGGAACTGCTTGGTTTGCTCTGCGAGCTGCGGCAGATACCTTTACACTGTTATGACAAACCAGTGCAAGTGCTGAGTTCTCCAGTGGTTAGGTCTATTGCTATATCACAGTTGCTGTCGGAAAGTCAAACCTGGCCGGGCAATGCAGCGGCGGAAATAATATTTGAAACACCTTGCTCTTTCAAAGTCGCCGGTGAATATGCTATGTTTCCGACTACAGATCTCCTGGTGCAGAGCCTGTTTTTTCGGTGGAACGCATTGATTCCGGATTGTTCGCTGGAAGACCAGGATGCCTTGCACTTGCTGGCTTCCGGTTTGAAAATCCGGCAATATCGCTTGTCTAGCCGAAATTATTGGATGAAAGGACAGAGAATTCCCGGCTTTTCCGGCTCTATCCAGATTTCTTCACGGCTACCGGCTCCGATGTTGGAATTGTGGCATTTGCTATTGACCTTTGCCCCCTACAGTGGGATAGGAATTAAACCGGCGTTGGGCATGGGCGCGGTATCTGTCCGGCCAGTACCGTTCTCTAGAAAAAATTCTCTTTTATAATGTTTTATGGGGGTTAGGGGAATGGAGAGTGTTTTGTTCAGCCCGGTTTCAGACCGGGATCCTTGCAGTGCAGACCGTACTTTCCGCAATGTATACCGAGATGGTGCGCTGCTACATATTGTCCGTCACTACCGACCGCATAAAGTGTATCTCTTTTTGACCAAACGCTTTCAAAATTTCGAGGCAAAGGATCAGCGGTACACCAAAATGCTGAAACATGTAATGCCAGAAGTTGAAATTCAATTCCTATACTGTCCCGAAGAAATCCAAAATGTAGCTCTCTTTGATCAGTTTGATACCCCTTTTGCTGAATATCTCCAAACGATTCATCAGGAAAATCCCGAAGACCAATTGTTGGTCAATGTCTCTTCAGGAACACCACAAATGCAAGCATCACTGTATCTGATGGTGGCTACGCTGACCTTCCCCGTGAAAGCTATTCAGGTTTTGTCCCCCAGCAAAGAATCCAATGTTGGGCGAGACTTCTATGATCCAGAACTGGCAGAACACGCTCTGGGGGAAGACGGTTATGTAACAGCGCAAACGCCCGAAGGTACGGAAGTTACTTTTACTGAAAATCGGTCCCGGAATGTAAGCTGCAAAAATGTAGTGCGGACCATTCAGGCGCAGAATATATCCCATCTGGTGGATGGAGATGATTATATCGCGGCTCAGGAAATTTATAAAAACTCAAAGGAACATTTTACCCCGCTTTTGAAAACGCTGCTTCGTATTGCCTACGCTCATCTGAACCTGAATGAGGAGGAAGAGGAAACATTAGAGGAGCAGGGCTTTCCTTTGTTGGCATATTATGAACCAGCGGTCAAGAATCTACCGGAATTGGAGCGGCGCTGCTACGATTACTTGTTATACCTGGATTCCCTGGTTCAGCGCAAAGCGCTGAATGATTACGCCCGGGCGTTGTCTCCGGCGTTGACAACCATTATGCGTATGCGACTGGAGCGAGCAGGATATGATATTATGCCATTTTGTGAAATTGACAGCAATGGCGTCATAAAGCTGAAAAATTATCGGGTTCGTCGGCAAGACCCAGGATTTATGCAATATCTGAACAACCAGTATGGTGGCAGCTTTAAAGATGGCCCGCTGTCTGCTATTCAGATGTTGCATTACATGGAATACTTGAAGCAAACTACAGGGCTTGACCTGGATACAGAGGTCTTTTCCCAACTGCGGCACGCCGAAGAAACCGTTCGGAATGGTGCAGCCCATGAAATGAAAGGGGTTACGGCAAATCAGATCAATACATCAACACAGTCCTCTGCGGCTAATATTCTGAAACAGCTGAAAGCGCAATTCGAAAAGGCAATCTCTGTATCGACTTCGTTGCAATGGGATTCCCTGCTTCAGCTGAAAGTCCAGATCAAGAAGGAACTGTCCGTCCTTCCCAACTAAAATCAAATAGGTGGTAGCTGTATATGAAAATTCAATCGTATGTGGGAGGGCATGATATCGCTATCATACAAGGAGCTGTATTTGACCCCGCTTGCCGAAAATATCGCGGTGGAATCTGTATTACCAGAATTCCGTATGCGGGACGTATGTTGTCAGCTCATGCGGCGCCGCAGCAGGAATTGGAGCCTCTTACATGGGAGAATCAGCAGATCCCTTTGCGGAGTGCCTTGCGGTGGGATTTTGTGGACCCAATTCCTCCTCGGGAAGAGTGTGACTATGCTTTGGTTTCGGTCCCCTATGTGACGGCCTGCCGGGCGATGGGGATGGACACATCCCGTCTGCTTACCATCGGAGGCAGCGTGGTGGACGATGCCGGCCGTGTGATAGGCGCCTGTTGGTTGAACCGAAACGATTGAGGTGGGTAAGGAACATCTCTGAAATTGGTGCGAACCCAGATAAATCTCTATGGAAAAAGCCCTGTGATACAGCAAATTCGCACCGCGGTAATGCCAAAAAGAAAAGGGAATTTTTGTGAATCCGGCACAAAGTGTAACGAAACATCTTGACACACAAAAATCACACTTGTATACTTTGTAGTAAAGTGATTTCGCAATGGCAACGCTTTTGATGCACAATTGCTGAAACCATGTTATGCCCCGCAAGGGGACGGAAATATCATCTTCTTCTGAGGGATATCCACAATGCACTCTGAAACCATGTTATGCCCCGCAAGGGGACGGTGACTGGTGACTCAGATAGTATACTGCTGAGCAACATTAAGCCCCGCAAGGGGACGAAAGCGCTAGCAAGCTTGTAGTTTGCCGTGAAACGATCGGGAAACAATAGTAAGCCCCGCAAGGGGACGACCGTACAACAAAACAGCAGAGCTGTTGCACGTTTTGTGGCAGCTCTGCTGTTTCTTTTGTTTTGTGTTATTCACTCACGGAATAAAACGGTTTTTGCCATGGGATGTCGCAGCCTTATAAAGACAGTCCATCCTCCTCTGCGGATTCCTCATCAGCAGAGATGTCGGAAACCTCGCCGGACAGTGTTGATTGTGGTTCGCTTGCACCGGTATATACGGTATCGGTTTCTTCGTCGTAAGAATAAGGCATAGGATTACTATATTCCTGCGCCAATTCGTAGGCCTCTGCTTCTCCCTCGTGTTCCAAATCATCCATATCATAGTTGGTGACACTGAAATGTTCAGTGTATAGACATTGTCCATCCTGGGATACTTCTCGGCTTGCCATAATGGCTTCCGGATTGTTGGTGGTGCATTCCCATGACTGACCAAGGGACCCTTTTACATGAACACTATAACCGGCGCGGACGAGAGCTTCGTTTTCCCGCTCCCAGGCGCGATAGTCCCTCCGATTGACCTTCTCATTCATCGGCACCATGTTGTATTTTTCGCCGGAACCACCTTGGTTGGTTGCCAATAAATGTCCGGCATCGGATTGCTCGGAATTTTTCCCTTCCAGTGTGCGCTGCGCAGAAAGATTTCGCTGGCCAGCGGCTGTTCCCACGTCGCCAGACCAGGTGACAACCCTGCCGTAGCTGTCGGTTGTAAATTCAGAGTGGCTGGACTCTCGATAGGTGAAATTGGGAGACAGGGAGGAATAAGGATTATTCTTAGACATAAAAACACTCCTCTCCAAGATCGTAGCATAAAAGCAGAAGGATGTTTAGGCTGCAGAAAGGTGGTTTGTAGTGCTGGTGCGGAAGTTTTCTTGAATGTTAGAGTGATAGAGGCTGGAACAAGAGAACTCTTTGAACGGAATCTCTCGAAGTACATGATCAACCTTTTTGGGAAGAAGCTCCATCAAATGAGAAAGTTTATAGTTGTAATGGGCGTTGAAGTGGTAAAGTTCACCAACGGTAAGTGAAAAACTGTGACCGGAGATACGATGACCGTATTTTCGGAAATAGTTGAAGACGGAAGTGCTGAATTTCATCGTGTGAAACGAATACTTTTCTGAAGAACCGACAGCCTGATAGAAAAATTCATGTTGTCCACGGATAGAAACACAGATGATGAGGTCTTTGTTGCTGTGCATACTTTTGATTTTTTTCATGGGACTTCTCCTTTCGATGTAGATGTAATTTGAAATGGTGCTGTCTCTGTGAAGCGATGACTTTTGAGTGATGGATTTGGTTTGCTTGTATTTATATAATAGGGAACCCTGTATTATCGATTTTAATGGATCCGCAAAAATTTCTTTTTGGAAGATGTAGCATATTTTACTTTATAAAAACTGCGAAAAAAACGCTCCCTGTACCCATTTGGGTACAGGGAACGTTTTTTCGTTATTCATCTCTTTCGTTATCTTCAAGAAGATGCTTTACATGACGGCGAAGTGTGTCGAATCTTTTTGCGTGGTAAGAAACGTTTGCGGGGGATACATTGCGGTATTTTGCAATTGTTTGCTTTTGTAAAGGTTGAACCGGATAGTAATCGCAAAGAACGTGGATCTCCTCGGCATTGCCGATGTTTCCCTCTTCGTTTTTCCAACCCACAAAATTCAGATAGGAAAAATCCCAGACTCCTTTTTTTAATCTTTCATGGTATTTTTTCAGGGCATCTTTATAATTTGTATCTTTGCCGCTGTTCCAGGTTTCGGACTCTATCATCTGGGAATAGGTCTCTGGATGTATTGGATACAACAGTTCGTTGTCCATCAACAAACGATTGTAGCCTTTTAACTCTAGAGAACTGATGGTTTGAATTATCTCGTAGACATCCAATCGGTCCGGTAAATCATCACTGGTTGTGGCATGAGAAAATTGAATGTCGTTGGAGTCATCAGAAATTTGTGCTCCGATAGAAAGATCGGATTCCCCAACCGGAGCATCCAAAGAGATTGGGTGGGAAATGCGGATGGCCGCTACGAGATCTTTTGTCTTTTTGAGCGGGAGATCAAATATGTCAGAAAGCTCCTGATAAATGAAATTTGGCAATACCTTATTGGTGTAACTGGGATATTGTGTCTCCAGATAACGAATAATTTTGGATATATTGTTGCGATCAGCTTTGGAAATACCAATTAAGCCGGCAGTGTACTCTGTACGTGTCTCATTTAAACAGTTTTTATATTCTGCCAAGAAAAGGCCCAAAAAAGAAGCGGGCCGTCCGGTTTTGGAATTGATGTAATCTGCATCATAGCGACCTATACAGTTACTGAATGCGGTGGTGTAAGCTACCCCGTCAAATTGAGCCCGGAGTTTTTCCCTTTTGGGAAGGAGTTTGTAGTCTTTGTCATCCTCCAGTGCCTTTTTGAAAAAACCATTGGCGTGATAGGGCTCTCCCACTTCTGTTTCATAATCGGTGGAATCTTTATAGATATTCTTTAAAATCATAGACTTTATTCGAAACAAATCTACCAGAAAATCTATAAATTGTTTGCGCATCTGTTTATATAATGCCTCATCTATATTTGCAGGCAAAACTCCCTTTTGCATATTGTTGCGCTGCTCTTTTGTAAAGTTTTGCAAAAAAGGATGTTGACAAATTTTTGCGTCTAACTGCTGCCATGACGTTGGTGTGGAGTTATCATCTTGCCCAGATGAGGCCTTTTTTATTTGGGAAACCTCTTCTTGCCAAGTCTTATGAGTATTTCTTTCCCTGGCGTCGATTGCCTTTTCCATAAGATACATCCTCCCTTATCTGTCATAAATTCAACAGAGAACCAAGAAGAGCGTCTTTTTCCTCAAAACTTGCTTCTGACTGGTTTAGCGCATCCACTACGCTGTTCAGGTAAAAAAGGCTCGTAATGTCATAAAGATAAGTTCTGGTGGCTTTATGGGTTTGCATATCCCGCCGCTGTTCCTGGTATAGCAGGCAGTGCAGTTCGCATTCCTTGATTTTTTCAGCGTAATTTAGTGCAGCAAAAAGCACAATGGGATATGTCTTGGTTCCGAATGTGCTGTCAGCATAAACACAGCATTGTGGGTCAATTGCCTGTGCCAAACGTTTGAATAGCTCCAAAAGGGCGTCTTTGTTTTGGTTCTCAGGAGTTGTAATATCTTTAATTTGATAGTCGATATGCAATGCGGTAAGGTCCTGCTTTAACCGATTCAAATTTTCGTCACCGGAATCGTTCGTTTGACGAACAGTGATGACCTCAGCTTCATCACCTGTCTGCATGGTGGCTTCAATCAAACGTGAAATAGGGAAAATGAGCTGATTGTCTGTTCTAAGCTTAATGTTGACACATTCAACATTTTGCGGCCCCAAAATAAAGTTGCTGGGCAATGGTACAGCCGTAATATAAATTCGTTTCATACAATGAACCTCTTTCATTACACATTTTCAAAGGCATATCTTAAAAATAGTATATCGCCTCCTAACATCGAAAGCAATTGTTTTATAACTTGATTTATTCAGTGTGTAATCATAAACAAAGCCCATCACCATCCTCCATGGCATCAGTGTCCATAGTATCGTTCCCTTCTACTGAACTACTTGCCTCAGTGTCGGTACATATTTCGCCGTTCTGTTCATCCGTATCCATTTTTAGAGAATCCTCTCGGGTGTGAGTCAGTTCATCACCTCGCTCACGACCATCACTTTGATCGCTCAAAGGTGACGCGGAATCACTTTGCGTAGACCAGTCAACAGCAGGCACATCAACTTTTAGGCTATCGAGAAAATCTTCTCGCTCCTTGTCCCAATTGTATTTTGCTTCATTGTAAGGGTCTGCGTTGTCTAAAGGTGTATTTTCTTTATCCGAGTGAAAAGAGTGAAAGAGATCACGGAATCCCATATAAAAACCTCCTAGCTGATATGAAAAATAAATTTTATAAAATGGTGATTTTAGATATCACTGTCCTATTAATAGATTCACTTACAGGAAGCAATTAAAGAAACAGTCGGATTTTGTTAGGAAAATTTTTGAAAACGTATTTAAATAAAGAAAAAATCTGCGCCTATATCAATTGTAGAAATTGTGGAACAAAAAGCACTTTCTCCACGATAAAAGGAGCGATAAGAATGAACTTTACGCAGCAGATTCTGCTCGGCGAAAATTTGGAAAATAATCAGCCGCCTAAAAGCGATACCAATGTAAGAGTACAATTTACATCCAAAGAAGGAAGAAGTTTTGGGCTGACACCGCGCCAGCTTTCAACACATCTTCTTTTGGTAGGAGGAACCGGGTGTGGGAAAAGTTCAGTTACTTATACAGTTCTGGATCTGTCTCTTATACACATCTCCGAGCCCACGAGACTACGCTGCATCTC
>ENA-UAPA01000541-UAPA01000541.1-human-gut-metagenome-genome-assembly--contig:-NODE-541-length-19069-cov-5.614126_pt1 | contig 19069 bp, 15 predicted proteins | sample MGYA00243476_ERZ654569 | MGnify/ENA primary metagenome ERZ654569 (study PRJEB26926, sample SAMN06164726) | human gut metagenome | biome: ENVO:00009003; feature: ENVO:2100002; material: ENVO:00002003... | reverse complement strand
ATATACATCGCAGCGTCTGCAGCCTGCCAATGCAAAATCGCCTGCATAAATTCTTTCTATATAATCCTTCAGCAACTGCTCTTTTTCCTGCTTAAAGCTATCCCAGGTCAGCTCTGCGGCGTTCTTCGGCTTTTTATACGGCAAGTCGCTGTTGCCCACGCTTTCCAGCAAAAAGGCACTTTTGCGCTTGCCCTCCTTCAGCGAATAATAGCAGCCGCCGCTGACTGCAAGCTGCTCCTTGGAAAGCGCCGCCACCGCCAGCAGATACACCGGCAGCTGCAGGTCGAGCCCCTGCTCCATAGCACTGCCTGTGGGAGGCGTGCCACTTTTATAGTCCGTGATAAAAGCATGCTCGCCGTCGCTGTCGATTCTGTCAACTCTGCCGATGAGCGATACATCACTGCCGTCACTGAGCGTCAGGTACAAGGGCTTGCCGTTTTTAGAGCTGAAATTCCATTCCACAGCCTGCGGCCTAAAGCCGCCCCAACGCTGCTGGTCGGCATATTCAAAGCGCAGCCAGCGCACCAGCATACGCCAGAGGCGCTGCTTTTCTACCTGCCAGATATCCTCGTTTACGGAAGCAACGGTACTGCCGCCGTCATTGCGCGCAGCGGTGCAGACATCCTCAAAGACTGCCTCCAGCTCCTCCGTCAGGTCTGCCATAGTTTCGCCGATAATTTTGCTGCCAAGATAAGGCTCGACAAAGCTTTTCAGCGTCTGGTGCAGGATATCACCGGCATCACGCGGCTGCAGCAAATCATCCGCTTCCTCCGCCGCCTGCGCCAGCCACACCTTCTCCGCCAAAAAGCGGAAGGGGCAGGCAGCATAAGCCTCCAGCCTGCTCGCACTAAAGCGGCTGCCGATTTGCTTACGCAGCAGCTTCGTCGGCAGGGAATTTTGCAAGTCGCCATTATATTCCGGCTGCTGTGCCTTACGCAGAATATCCGCTTTGGCTGCCAGCTGCTGCTCCGCAGAGGGAGCCTTTTGCCCGCTGAGCTCTGCTATTTTCGGCAAATCCGCAGCAGCAAAGCGCTTGTCGCTGTACGCCTCCTCCGCCGAAGCAACGCCGAAATCAGGCAGCGTCTGCGCCTTCACATAGTCCTTGTCCAGACGCTTGTCCTCACTTCCCGGCTGCAAAAACAGCTTCCAGATTTCCTCCAGATAGCTGCTGGCCAGGCTTTCGCCTACATCCTCATGCCAAGTGAGGATGAGCTCCTTTTGCGCCGCACACACAGCCTGAGCAAAGAAATAAGCATCCTCATCAAAGGAGGAGCCAACCGTGGGCAAATCGTAGCCTGCGTCCGCCAGCTGCTTGCGCTCCGTATCGTTATAAATCCAGTTTTCGTTTTTAGCCTGCGGAAACTCGCCCTCGCGCAGGCCCATAATATACACGCTGTCGAAGCTCAGGCCCTGTACATTGCCAACCTCCGTAAAGAGTACGCCGTCCCTGCGGCCGAAGCGCAGAGTAAGCTGCACCTGCCCCAAGGCCTCCTGCAGCAGGCTGTTCCATTGGCTCAGTGTCAGCTTGTAATCACTGTTTTTCGCAACCTCGTAATCACGCACAAGCTGCTGCACAGCCTTCAGCACAGCATCCTTGCTGCGCAGGCAGGCCAGCATAAAATCAAGCGGCACGCCCTGCTTATGCAGGCTGCCCAGACGCTCTTCCAATGGCAGCGATTGCACAAGCTGCGTCAGCTGCTCGGCATATTCGCTGATGGCAGCCTCCGCCTTAGTGGTTTCTATAAAAGCATCCAGCTGCTGCCACAGCTCCGTTGCATCACCCAGCAGCTCGTGTGCCTTCTGCATAGCCTCCTGACGTGTTTTGAAATACGTTTGCGTGCGCAGGCTGCTCGCCGTTTCCACATCCACATCAAAGAACAGACGCAAAAGCTCACAGCTCAGCAGCTCCAGATAGGCCGCTGCCGCCTCACGTCCTCTGCCTGCGGCAGTAAGCAGCAGGCGCAGCATAACAGCCAACGGCTGAGCTGCCAGCGCAGTTGTCTGCGGCAGGCTCACCGGCACACCGTATTCATCCGCCAGCTGGCGCAAGCCGCTGTATAAAGAAAAGTCGCGCACGGCAACAACAATGCGATTGGCAGCACACTTTTCATGCGCCAGCTGCTGCTTGATACGCTTCAGCACCCAGCGCATCTCCTGCTCATCGGAGGCAAAGCAGTAGCTTTCCACACCCTCCGCAGGCACCGGTGCGGGCGCATGCCCCAAGTGACGCAGCTGCCGCATAGCAACGCCTGCCGGAGCTTGTCCCAATTCCTCTGCCGCAAGGCTTGCAACCGTCGCACCAAGAATTTTCAGCGCGTTGACGGTGTTCGTGCTCGCGCGCATAAACTTGGTAATTGATTCATACTTGGCTTTTTCGTCGGAGCTTACTCTGCGTCCTTCGTAGCTCATGCTGATTACCAGATCATCCACATGCTTCGCCAAGGCCTGCAGAAAGTTTATCTGCACCTGGTCAAGGCTGAAGAAATCGCAGATATAGATATGCTTCCAGGGGATTTTGCAATCCTGCTTCTGCAGCATTTCCATAGCCAGACGATACTTGCCCTCCAGGTCATACCAGTTATTGTTTTCCAGATATTGACGATAAAGCAGATAAAAATTGCAGACGCCCAAATCCTTGCCCTTCAGCTCATCCTCCTCAAAGGATTTTTGGATTTGGCCGTAGATATCCTCCTTAGTGGCACCGCAGCGTGAAAGCTGGCTTACGAGCGAGGTCATGGCCTTCACAAAGCCTGTTTTATGCGCCAGCGAGCCGAAATATTCCAGCTGCTTATGCGTAGTCATACCGGTAAGCTGCTTGTTTTCCATCATATAGTCGATAATATCCTGCACAATCAGCTCCTGGCTGCGGCGGCTCAATTCCTTGTAATCGCTGCCACCGTTAAGGTTCATCAGCTTGCTTGCCAGAGTATCCATGCCCATTGTTTCCACATTAGCATAATTGCGGTGCACATCGTCCGTCAGCAGGCGGTTCGGTAGCACCAGCACGCCTTCGCCCAACGGCTGTTGCGAAAGCTTCTCTGCCAGCTGCGAGCGCAGGCTGCAGCCGAGAGGTACATAAATCAACTTTGCCATAACAATCTCCTTCTGTTTATCCTTCAGCGTAAGGTTGCTCAAATCTTTATAATGCTTATTATACCATAAGCGACTGTCAAAGATTGTCTATTTGAGGAACGGATTTTTAGGGAAACTAAAAAGGCTGCCACATAATTGTGACAGCCTCCTGAAAATACAATATTATGCCTCGTATTCAGCTAACTTTGCAGCAGCCTTCGGGCAGCCTTTTGCGGCAGCCAGTTCGAAGTAGGTCTTGGAGCAGATTTTGTGGCCCATTGCCAGATATTGCTCGCCCAGCTTGTACATATCTTCTGCGTATTCAATGTCCTTCAGCTTTGCAGCAGCCTTCGGGCAGCCTTTGGCAGCAGCCAGTTCGAAGTAGGTTTTGCCGCAGATGCAGTGGCCCATGCCCAGATAATGCTCGCCCAGCTTGTACATATCTTCTGCATATTCCATGTCTTTCAGCTTAGCAGCAGCCTTCGGGCAGCCTTTTGCAGCAGCCAGCTCAAAGTAGGTCTTGGAGCAGATGCAATGGCCCATTGCCAAATAATGCTCGCCCAGGTCATACATATCTTGTGCATATTCCATGTCTTTCAGCTGTGCGATTGCTTCCTCGGAACCTTTAGCGGCAGCCAGCTCCAGATAGGTTTTACCGCTAATGCAGTGGCCCATACCCAGATATTGTTTAGCAAGCATCAGGCAGCCTGCAACATATTCTTTTTCTTTAGCTTCGGCAGCAGCGATTTCTTCATCGGTAACGCCTGCTTTTTCTTTGAACCATGCCATGATAGCATCCATGTCTTCAGCCTTGTGCAGCACGCTTCTGAATTTATGGTCAATCACCTTGGTAGTATACAGGTACTCAACACCCAGGTCCAAGTCAAAATAATCCAATCCGAAAAATGTCAGAATACCATCAATAACAACCTCAGCATTAGCAGGATCCTTTGCCAGCTTAGCAATTTGTAAATACTTTTCAGCAACAGTCGTCATTTAAAAAACCTCTCTTTTTCATTCTTTTGTAAGAATAATCAATTATTAGTTCCTTTGGAACCAATATAATCATATCACGATTGAAATCAATTATCAACTATTAATAGGAAAATAGTAGGAAAATGGGAGATGGGATACTCAAAACATCAAAACACCTTCGGGATCATATGAGGTTTTAGTTCCAAAATGTTCAATTTTCGTATTATATTTAGCACCCAAATTATAAAAACGCAGGCTATCCTTCGTCAGGTCAGCAATCTTAAGGAGCTCATTTTGTAAAAAAGCATAGTCATGTGGTTCTACCAAACATTCAAACACCGAATTCTGTACCCGCTGCCCATACTTCAAACACATTTTAGCAATCTTGTTAAGTCTTCTCCTGCCAGCGGCATCCTGAGTATTAACATCATATGTTACCAATATCAGCATAGCATTTTATCCTCACTTCCACAAATAGCTCGGATATTCATCTATATCTCCGCGTATATATCTGGCTAAAAGCTGCGCCTGAACAAAAGGCACTAATCCCCATGGTATTTTTTCTTGCAAAAACGGATGCATAATTACGTCTTGCTTACGTTTTTGCCAAGCTTCAAAAAATGTCTTTCGTCCATCGTCATTTAATAATACACTGCCGTTTTCCTGATTATTAAATGATTTTTCATTAATCACACGATTATTAATCAACGTAAGCACAAATCTATCTGCTATAATGCTGCGAAACTCTTCCATCAAATCAAGAGCTAAAGACAAGCGTCCCGGTCTATCCCGATGCATGAAACCAATATACGGATCCAAGCCGGCTCCTTCAAGTGCTGCAGCACAATCGTTAGCCAAAATAGTATATGCAAAGGATAATAGAGCATTTACAGGATCGGTCGGAGGCCTTTTATTTCTATTAGTAAATCTAAAATAAGCCTTATTTTGCAATACAAGCTCATTAAACTGAGCAAAATACAAGCTGGCAGCATCGCCCTCCAATCCTCTCAGTACAGCTAAATCGGTACATTTTCTGGAAAGCCTTGTTAAACGCATAATTTCATGGCTGGCTTGTTCAATATTAGCTACATCAACAGTTAAAGCATGGTCACGTTTGGCACGCTCCAAAACGCTACGAGAATTATACAGTTTGCCAACAATAAAATTACGCGCTATTTTACAGCTAAGCTCCTCTGAATCCGAAATCCGATACTGTTCTTTGCGTAACAATACATTGCTGTTATTATGCCCCATAACTCGCGCCAGAAATCTTCCGCTTGGTTTATAAAAACACACGGCTATCCCATGCTCAGCACATTTTCCCAATAACGCCGGACTCGCTCCCATATAGCCAAAATATAAAATCTGCTCAAACATACGCAACGGTAATTTTTTTATTGCAGTACCATTCCTGTTTATTACCACGTTTTCATTGTCCAGCGATAAATAAACATCTTCGCTTGTCACAAATAAAGTATTCAGTAAATGTCTCATAATGCATCCTCATTTAAAAATTTTGCATAATAATCCGCTACAACTGTCTTCCTGCATATAACCGGCAAACAAATATCCTTTAAAGAACATAAGCTACAGCCTTTTTTAGGCTTAACATTCGGTGTATAGCCCTGTCTATAATAGTTATGCATTTCGCGCAACATAGATTCTACATTTTCACGCATAGAAGCAGTAAAAGCAATCTCTTCTCGACGATGTGTTTCATTATAATATAACGCACCTTTAGGTATATCAACATGCAGCATTTCTTCCAAACACATAGCCTGACAGCATAATTGTAATCTGTCAGCATCAATCAGCTTACTCTTTCCGCGCTTATACTCTATGGGATAAGGGTGCCACAATCCTTCACGTCCATATAAAGTGCATCCGTTTTCAGTCTTACTGAATTCGACAACATCACATTGTCCGGAAACGCCTAATCTTCTTGAAAAGATACTCAAGGAACGTGTAATTAACAGATTACCGCGTTTTTCTATAAAGCCATCATCATGACAACGTTCATGGATTATGTTACCCTCAATTGTTCTTACATTTTCCTGCCATTGATTTTCTATATGAATCAACGCCCATTGTCGACGGCAAAAGCAAAAATGCTGAATACCTGATAATTGTAAGAATTCATCTTCACAATATTCCATAAGAATTCTCCTTTCCCTATTAGCTAATCAGAATACGTCATTTGTGTTAACAAAACCGAAAATCCAACCGTGTTCCTTATTTCAATCCACGCTCCCTCACGGGAGCGACGTCTTATCCATCATAAAATCCATACCATACTTTTCATTTCAATCCACGCTCCCTCACGGGAGCGACTAATTGCAAAGAACCCAGTATCGCCCCGGATTATCATTTCAATCCACGCTCCCTCACGGGAGCGACAGCAGCGCTATTACATCATACGCGACAGCAAGACCATTTCAATCCACGCTCCCTCACGGGAGCGACTCAAACTTCACAGATAATTCCTCCCGATTTTCTCATTTCAATCCACGCTCCCTCACGGGAGCGACAAGCAGACCTGCTGCGCAGTGCTAACGCCAGACCGAATTTCAATCCACGCTCCCTCACGGGAGCGACCCGGTGTTCCGTCAGCTTTGCCCTTGTCCATTTGAATTTCAATCCACGCTCCCTCACGGGAGCGACCTTCTCTACTTATGGGCGTTGCCGTGGTTATATATTTCAATCCACGCTCCCTCACGGGAGCGACTTAGCCGTTTCAGCTCCATAACGCTCACTAGCTTTAATTTCAATCCACGCTCCCTCACGGGAGCGACCTGATCCTCTAACCACTCAACAACATCACTTTCAAAATTTCAATCCACGCTCCCTCACGGGAGCGACATCAATTCCTTGATTATTTTAACTGGCTTTGTCTGATTTCAATCCACGCTCCCTCACGGGAGCGACTGCAATCAAGGCAAGTTGTAATACCACAACACATTATTTCAATCCACGCTCCCTCACGGGAGCGACCGGCAACGGCCATAAGTAGGAAAACAGGCTTCAATTTCAATCCACGCTCCCTCACGGGAGCGACTGCATATTAACAAGATCATCCTGCATAGCCAGAATTTCAATCCACGCTCCCTCACGGGAGCGACTTTTGTGCTTTGGTTGGTTTCCTAGCGATGTCCGATTTCAATCCACGCTCCCTCACGGGAGCGACCTTCTCCACTTATGGGCGTTGCCGTGGTTACATATTTCAATCCACGCTCCCTCACGGGAGCGACTGTGTCTAGACTAGAGGAGTTAGGCCTAAAACAATTTCAATCCACGCTCCCTCACGGGAGCGACGAATCAATCGCTAAACAGACGCAATTTGATATTATTTCAATCCACGCTCCCTCACGGGAGCGACATATACGGCCCGGCTTTGACCGCCTGGACGAAGCATTTCAATCCACGCTCCCTCACGGGAGCGACAATTTAACGTCTAAGAGGAAGTGAGGATAAGACGATTTCAATCCACGCTCCCTCACGGGAGCGACAGCTACTTGCTGATGGAGCATTTGGAATGTGTCAATTTCAATCCACGCTCCCTCACGGGAGCGACTTTATCTTGGGCAGGCGTTTTTGGTTTATCAGCCGATTTCAATCCACGCTCCCTCACGGGAGCGACTTGGCAGCTTTAACCTCCTCAAGAGTGCGTTCTGATTTCAATCCACGCTCCCTCACGGGAGCGACTGACTTCTGCTCAAATTTCCGAGATTGAAAGTAAAATTTCAATCCACGCTCCCTCACGGGAGCGACTGGCTACAACCTTTTTCGTTCTCCTACGCTGGAATTTCAATCCACGCTCCCTCACGGGAGCGACGCCACGGGCATCAATCTCATAGTATCTTTGCAGCATATTTCAATCCACGCTCCCTCACGGGAGCGACATTTAACATCCAAGAGGAAGTGAGGATAAGACGATTTCAATCCACGCTCCCTCACGGGAGCGACTTCGCAAAACGCTCTGTTGTTCCCAATGCCAATGATTTCAATCCACGCTCCCTCACGGGAGCGACCGCAGCAACCCGGTATGGTATGGTATATACAAGCAATTTCAATCCACGCTCCCTCACGGGAGCGACAGGCAAGTCATAATACACACATCTTTCTACATGCATTTCAATCCACGCTCCCTCACGGGAGCGACTCTAAAATTATGTTTACCAGCTTCAAGCTCATCATTTCAATCCACGCTCCCTCACGGGAGCGACTTAATGCTGAGCTTGACGCTCAGCTTGCTGCTTTATTTCAATCCACGCTCCCTCACGGGAGCGACTTACATGGAGAATTTTCAGCGTTGTAAGCAAGCTATTTCAATCCACGCTCCCTCACGGGAGCGACAGCATCAAAACAAAATACTTCTACATTCATTTAAATCAAGTATTTATTGCGAACTAGCTCAATTCAAATCCTTAAAAATTTTATTTTGATGTGAGAAAACTTATAGCTTTCCCATTCTAGCTCAAGTTGCGAACCTAAGCTAAATTTTATGTTCCATATAACTTCGCACTAAGAACGTAAATTATACAAAAATTAATTGCTAACAAAAAATTTTCCTTAAATCATACGTACACAGCTTACGCCTTCAGGAAGTTTATTTTCTGCGACTTCCACTTCATAGTCACTATAGCTTCTGGCAGCAATAACCCCTTCCTTGCGCTTAACACTAACAGTATCAAACAACTTGTATGCAGGAGCATTACCAAGTTCTGTAGCGTGCTTAAATACTATAAGTTCACGTACAGCCATATTGCCACGAGCAGCAGAATGATCGTATTCAAACATATTGATAATTGCCTGCCACAACAAAGCCAAATCATCTTCACTGAATCCAGTTACTTTGCGCGCAAGATTTGCAGAAATATAACCATCTACACGGTATAATGCGTAAGGAACAATATATTTACGTCCCATTTCTGTACTCTTATTTTCTGCATCCTTTTTGGTTGTAATAGCAACTCTGGTAATTGTAACTTCTTGTGTCACAATCGGATCAATGCTACGAGCAAAGCCCAACTGCACAGGACCGCGAACCTGACCACAATTCAAAGCAGCCTTTACGAATGTAGTCATAACAGCACCAAAAGTACGAATATCAAAGAAATTATTGCACATAAATTGGCAAATTTTCTTATCAATTCCAGGATCATCTTTTTTTAATTCCTTAATTTTCTTTTCATCAGTGCCAAACGCAACATATGCAGTATCATCGCTTTCGTTCAGAGGCACACCATCTTTAATATAGATTTTATAGCCTTCTTTGTCTTCGCACATCGTCTCAACACAATTTCTGATTTTGCGTTTCAGGCAAACATCAGTAACGATACCATAACCAGTTTCAGGATCAATACGCGGCATGTTGCCTGCATCCGGGTCACCATTCGGATTACCGTTTTCTACGTCGAACAAAATTGTAAACTCATATCTGTTCTTGATTACTTCAGCCATTTATTTTTCCTCCTTTTTCTCGTAGCGTTTTTGCACTTGATGATAATATCCGAGAACAAATTCACCTTGTTCCGGTAAGCTTAAACGAGCCGGCATCGCATTATCATCAACTTCAAGTTTATTCATAAGTTCACCAATCAACTTTTCAAAATAGATTACAGTGCCTTTTTGTGATGAAATTTTCTTCAAATGCGTATTGGCAAGCTTAGTCAACAGTGGAAAAGTCATGCTAGGATTGGCACATGCAGAGTTAAAATAGCGATCCTTTATAGTACTATTAATACCAGGATTAGCTTTTTCCTGCAAATCCTCAAGCACCGCAAACAATCTTCCTAACACATAAGGTACTTTTTTGCATTCTTCATTTAATGCCACAGTAACAACCTCCTCATTATATTTGTAATTTCTTATCAAGCAAGCCTTCATTATTGCCGCCTTGATTCTGCTAATTTTGGTAATATTTTTATCCGGATTATCCTGATCAGCCTTTGCTCGTAAAATTGTATTCTGATACAACGCTTCAGGATATTTTGTGCCGCTTAAAATACTACGTAAAACAGCACCTGTCAACAACGGTGTAGCAGCTTTATCTTTAGAATTTTTATTAGCAGTTTCCTGTAGAATCTGCCATAATGGTATACTTACCCTGTTATCAAAGCCCGGTTTGATAATTTTAAATTCGCGAAAATATTTTTCATAATTTTTAACAAAATTACCAAAGGTATTGATAAAGAAAAAGCGTACCGAAATTCTCGCAGCATTAGGCGATAATCCTAAAATATAAAACTTGTTATCCGGTTTAACCGTAAAATCACTAATCTCAAACGGCTTACCAGCTCGAACTTTTTCAAAAAAGCCCTTAATATCCTCGTCTTTGACAATCTCATTAGCACTGCTAAAAATATCACCAAAAACATCCTCATTGTCTTCATCTGCTCCTTCTGCCCAAAAGACTACAGTCATATCACCAATACGTAAATAATTTCTGTCATTCGACAATAACGTATTCAGCGCTGTTGTATAAGCAAAAGCAGCATACTCACTGACCGGTGCATTGTCGCCCTGCTTATGCTCGTATGATTCATAAGCAGGAGCATTGAACGCTACCAAAGCTGCGCCAGAAGACTGTGCTCCATATAACCCTTTAATACTAGGATGCAAACGAGCTACAGGAGCAGCCTTGCCTGTAACCAAACAAATTTCTTTAGCTACATCCGTAGCTTGCTGGCTTTTATAAGAATCCCACGCCAGTTTGATTTCTTCATCCTGTTCTACACTTTCGCCATCAACCTTAAACATCAAGTTAGCGGAACCCAGTAAATCTTCCATATAAGGCTGTAAAAGCATATTTTCGTGTGCTAATTCTGGTTGCCAAGTTGCGAAAAATGCTTTTAGTGCCATTGCTTTTTCACCAACAGCATCTGCTAATATTTCCTGACATTTTTGTGCCATTGCCTCAAAGCATTGCTTACTACGCTCAGTTTTACCACTGGCATCTATACCCAAAACATATTTTGCGTTATCCCATAAAAACTGTGCAGAAACTCCTGCAGTACGTTTAGTTGCTTCCGGCAGCAATATGTTCTGTGGCAATTCGACTGTTTTCTTGCCTTTTTGCACAGAAATTTTCAAAGAAAGAAGGTTTAGTAACCTTCCCTGTTTATCAATATTCAGCGCATAAGATATTTTGGCATTTCCCCAACCTGGTTTTGCCACCTTTCCTTTAGCAGCTAAAGCCTCATAATAATCTACTAATGCTTGCAGTATCATTTGTATACCTCACATTGCGTAAGATCTATTACGCCATTGACAAATACAGCTCTAAAAAACATAGGCTTAATGCTGTTTAAATCGCTATAATCCATGTCATAGAGCATCAATCCTAAATCACGATTTTCAGCAATCGTAGGCACATTGTTAAAATCGTACATACGATAATTCACTGGAAATTCTCTACAACCAAAGTATGGTGTATGGTAACATTGGCCTTTAGTAATGCGTCGCTTAATTATATCCTGAAACTTACCAGGATTATCGCCTGCATTAGCTTTATCCGTCATTTCAAAATGCGCTTCGATAACATAATGCACATCCTTGAGCACCATTGACGCACGCTGCTGAATTTCATCTTTAGTATTAAGATATAAATCTTTACCATCAGCTCCGTTAATCACACTTCTTGCCTTGCTACCACTAGCTTTTGCCTTAACCTCATTACGTCTAATGTTAGTAAAACGAATAGGGCTAAGCAAATAGATTTTATCCACGATCCACTTCATGCCGGGATGCCAGTAAATTGCTTCTAAAACACCACGCGCTGCCGATGGCGTTATACAATCGTAAGAAACACGCTCAACAGCCAACTCCGGGCGACTAAATAATGCATAATCACCCCAAACCTCTAATTTAATACTCACGTTATCACCGCCTTTATTTTTCATTGTTGTGCTTCTGAAATAATTCTATACCTAATATTATCTTTTGTCAACTCATCTCGAAAAAACTTGCATAAAAAACTTGTTTTTGCTAGTATACTATTGTCATGATTTTTCATGTGGATAGAAATATTGTTGTGCTACTGTAACAATCACACAAATAGAGACGGGTACCTCCGTCTCTATTTGTTTTTTAAGTTAAAAGAACACGCCAACACCATCATCAATATTTACTATCAATCCCTTATGGACATCATAAATACTCATATCAGCCAATACATTAATATTTTCGTCAACAACATCAATAACTCCTGCTCCTTGCAACTTAAGAAATTGATTTTCATAAACATTTACTATATACTGTCCTGCTTTTCTCATCAATGAACGGTTACGTACGCCATCACGCAGTTGTTCCAATAACTTCTTGCTGGCATCATCACATGGAATAAAAACTCCTCGACCAGTTTCGCCTATAATCTTAAAATCTGAAGCAATATCTTTAAACAACATCCTCTTATCAGACATCCCCAAAATATTGTGCATATCTAGGCTTTCGCCTTTATTTACATGTAACTGATCAAAATATTTTTTTATTGCCGCTGTAGATGAAATATCATTAAAATCACGCATTACCATTTGCGTAATTTCTCTCGGTAATCTTATAAAACTAGGGATTTTAGTATCATCATTCTCAATTTCAAATATATAAACAATACTCTCTTCTAATGGTCTTTTATTTTCACGATTACACCTGCCGGCTGCCTGAATTATACTATCTAAGCCAGCAATTTCACGATAAACTACCGGGAAGTCCACATCGACACCCGCTTCAACAAGACTGGTAGCTACAAGCTTACACGGCAAATTATTCTTAAGTCGTTCCCTAACTTCAGCCAAAATTTTTCGTCTATGCTGCGGATACATAAAAGTTGATAAATGATAGCAACCATCTCCGTTCAAGCCATCAAAAATTTTCTGTGCAGCTTTTTTAGAATTAACAATACATAGTACCTGTTTATGTATATTAAGTTGTGCAACCAAAGCTTCTGTGTCCTCAAAATCAGTCTTTTCATAATGAACACGCCTAAAAAAATCATACAAATCATCTACATTAGAACAAATTTCATGTAGTTGTACATCTTCAGTAAAATATTTCTTCAAACTAGGCTGCGTTGCTGTACACAATACCGCAGTCACATGATAATTACTTACTAATTCCCTTATAGCTCGCATACAAGGAATTAAATAATCATTAGGCAACATCTGAGCTTCATCAAAAATGACAATGCTATTAGCAATATTATGCAACTTACGACAACGACTTGTTTTATTGCCATATAATGATTCAAAAAACTGCACATTAGTCGTTACTATAATCGGTGTATCCCAATTTTCCGTTGCCAGCTTTTTACGTTCATTTTCTTTTTGTTTTTCATCGCCAAATTCTGCATCATCATAATCAACATTCATATGATGTTCAACTACATTCTCACTTCCTACGATAGAACGAAAAACATCAGCGGTCTGCTCAATAATGGAAGTATAAGGAATTACATAGATAATACGTTCTTTATTTTTATGTTGCATCGCATGCTCCAAAGCAAAACCAAGCGATGCGATTGTTTTACCACCACCAGTAGGAACAGTTAACGTATAAATGCCTTCTTGACCATGAGCTGCATTAATACATTCTTCACGAATTTCCGTACGTTTTTCATCCAATTTATTTGTAGGATTACCCCAAGCCATAATATAGGCATTATATCGTTTGTATAGCTCTTCTAAACTGGAAAAATCCCCCCGCTTCAAAGTATTAGGTCTCATAAACCTTTCCGTATCTAAGAAATCAGCATCTACCAAACAGGAAAATAGCATTCTTGTGAAAAACATAGCTGAAAAGGTATCACCGAAAGCCGGAAAAAGTTTTTTGTTTACACTTAATTCAGGTAATTCGTTTTTAAAGGCACTATAATCTAAAATTCCTACTAATTCCTTTCTCATACGAGCTACCAAAGTTCCGTTATCAATATCACCTCTTACGCCAAGATTCATTAAACCACTATGATGGCCTGCAATACAAAAAGCAAATGGCACAAAATATTTTCCAAGTAATTGTGCCCCTGCAGTTGAATGATCTACTTTAGGCCCATTCTGTTGAATACGTTTTTGGAAACCAGTAGAATACTTTCCAATATCATGATATAAACCTAGCAGCTTTCCTATTTCTTCCATTGTAAATTTTTTGGCAAACTCAGCACATAAAGTACTTGTTCCATTCAAATGTTCAATGAGAGCTTGTTCTCTATTTTCACCATCATCGCTTTTATGCCCAATATAATGCATTTTATTTATCCTCCTGCCAGCAATTTTTTTATACACTTTTTTTCTGCTAAAATTCTCCTACCTCACACGTATACGCCTGCCCTCGCCGTTCGCCAAAAAAATTTCGCCCAGCTGCAATCTGCCGTCCACAATCTTAAAGACATCGCTCTCAAACGTACCCACCTTAGTTTCAATCTCTACATTACTAAAGGCCAGCTCACCGCTCTGGTCGCTGAAGCTGCCACGCAGGCTCAAAAACGGCACCAGCATATATGTTCCCTTGCCCGTAGAAAAGCTGCCGTATACCAAATTATTGCCCTTAGGCCCCTCATTGCGGAACTTTATCTTCAAATCAACGCTCGTATTTATCTTGCTGCTTTTGGCAGCCAGCGAAGCCATCAGATTCTTGCCGTCAACATCGATTTTGTAATAGCGATTATCAAAATGATACAAGCCTATCGCATCAAAGGTACCGCCGAAAATGCTGCCAGTCACATCCTGAAAGGTTATCAGCGCATTTTCATAATGGTAGGTGCCGTCGATATTAGTAAAATACAAATCGTTCAGATGCAGCTCCTTCAGCGCCAGCGCACCATCAATCACAGGTTTTTTCAGGCTGCCGGTCATCTGCCCGGTCACCGTCATCGCATCCTTAACATTTTTCATGCCCAGCGAATCCGGAATAACATCATACAGGCAGATATTGATATTCGTCTTCTGCTCACCCTTCAGGTCGCAGGTGCCGTCAATATTCAGTCCCTTGCCTGCAATACTGCCGCCGTAGCGTCCCGCAGCCAAGTGCAGCTCCAGCCTTTGATGCTCATGTATCTGCGCCGTGCCGTCCACGTCATTCAAAATAAAGTGACGCTTTTTATATTCTGCCGACAGCACCGTATCATGCAAAATCAGCTTAATATTCGGCAGCCTGCCCTTAATCTGCAGATGACGCTTTTCCATAGGCACCTCGTCCGGCAGGATACTTTCCTCCGCCGTCTTTTTATTCTGCAGGATATCCAGGCGCATTTTATCATCAAAGCCCAAATGAATATAAGCACCGCTCAGCTCCACCTCCTGCACCGTATCAATGCCTGCTATGCGCAGGATGATGTCCTTCGGCTTGATTTTGATACGTCCCTCGGGCACATCCACCAGGCGTTCATGCTCCGGCGAATCCCAGGTCAGGTTTTTAAAATATACATTGCCCCAGATATCGGCGCGCAGCTCCTCGGCCGTCACCGTGCCTGTCAGCACCTGCTGCTTTGCCATATAATAATTAAAAAGCTCCGCCGCATGACGGCTTGCACGCTGCGCCAAAAAGAAATAAACAGCGCCGCCCACCGCTAGCAGGCAGACTACTATCATTGCTAAATGAGTTTTAGATAATCTGCGTATTGCCTGCAACATATAATCACCACTTTCGCTTATAAAACTTCCTAAGCTCAGTATATCACCACGCCGAAACGCCCGCAACTAATAGCAAAGGCACAGCAGACCTGTCACCAGCATCTGCTATGCCCCTATATCTATACATATTAAATTGTTACTTCAAGAAGTACGTTCCGTCGGCAGCCTCCGCCACAGCGGCAGCAAAAAATGCCTGCGCCAGCTTTGCCAGATACGCCGTGTCCTTAACGCCGGCCATTTCGTAGGCGGAATGCATCGCCAGCTGCGCCAGGCCGATATCCACCGATTTGATTGCTACCTGAGCGGTAGAGATATTGCCTAAGGTAGAACCGCCTGCCATATCCGAACGGTTATAGAAAAGTTGCAGCGGCACGTTCGCCTTTTTAGCCAGCAGCTGCACCAATGCGCCGGATACCGCATCCGTAGTATATTTTTGGTTAGCGCTGTATTTGACAACCACACCCTCATTAGGATAGGTCTTGTTCGTCAGGTCGTTCTTATCCGTATGATTAGGATGCACAGCATGCGCATTGTCCGCCGAAAGCATCAGGCTGTTGGCCAAGGACACCAGATAATCCTCCTCGTCCCTGCCCAATGCCATGTTGATGCGCTGCAGCGCATCCTTTAAGAAGGTCGCCGCCGCGCCCTGCTTCGTGCCGCTGCCAACCTCTTCGTTATCCAGCATGCAGAATACCGGCACACTCTCGCCTGCTTCTGCCGCCAAAAAGCCCTGCAATCCGGCAAACACGCACTGCAAATCATCCAGCCTGCCGCCGGCAACATATTCCTGATCCAGCCCGACTGTAGTCGTCGGCATTCTGTTATAAAGGAAAAGCTCCGTATCCACAATCTGCTCTGCGGTAACGCCGCAGGCCTCCGCCAACAGCTTCTGCAGGCCGTCCTTAGTCGCAGCACTGCCGATAAGCGGCAGCATATCCGTCTGCGCGTTCAGCTTTACGCCCTCGTTGGCTTCCCTGTTCATGTGGATTGCCAGATTCGGAATCATCATCAGGTCCTGCTCAACATTAACAAGACGCGCTTCCAAGCGGCCGTCAACGTTGCACAGCACGCGGCCGGCAACGGAAAGCGGCCTGTCAAGCCAGGTGTTCAGCAGCATGCCGCCGTACTTTTCCACATTCAGCTTCACATACTTTTTATCTACCACAATTTCCGCATTATTCTTCAGCTTGAACGCCGGCGAATCGCAGTGGCAGGCGTAAACCTGAAAGCCCAGGTAAGCCTTTTTGGGAAGCACAAAGGCCAATAGCGCCGAACCGTTACGGCTGACATAATATTTGCCGCCTTCCTGCAGCTGCCATCTGCTGTTTTCCTGCAGCTCGGTAAAGCCTGCAGCCGCCAGCTCCACCTTAATATTTTTCACGGCGAAAAAGCTGTTGGGCGTTTTATCCAAAAAAGCGCACAGCTTCGCATTCAGCTCCGTATAAGCCATTTCCATTTCTATCGCTCACCTCTTATAAAAATCCTTGGTATATTACTCGTTAAAGCGCTCACGCAGCAGCTTTATTTCCGCAGCGTAGCCCGGCAGCTCGTTAGGTGTTTCCAAGTAAAACGGCAGTGTGCGCAGCGCCGGATGGTTAATCACCGCCGTCAGCGCCTCCAAGCCGATATTGCCTGCACCGATGCACGCATGCCTGTCCTTGTGGCTGCCGCAAATATTCAGGCTGTCGTTCAGATGCACAGCCTTCAAGCGCTCCAAGCCGATAATTTTATCGAACTGCGCCAGTACGCCGTCCAAATCGTTGACTATATCATAACCGCCGTCAAAAATATGACAGGTATCAAGGCAGACGCCCATCTTTTCGTTAAGCTGCACCTTGCTCAAAATCGCCGCCAGCTCCTCAAAGCTGCGGCCAACCTCCGTGCCCTTGCCGGCCATCGTTTCCAATAGAACCGTGGTATGCAAATCCTTGTGCAGCACACTGTTGAGCAGCGCCGCTATTTTTTCTATGCCAACCTCAGCTCCCTGCTTCACATGGCTGCCGGGATGAAAATTATACATATTCCCCGGCACATATTCCAGCATCGCCAAATCGCCCTCCATCACCATCTGCGCAAACTCCAGCAGCTTTTCGTCTGCTGCACATGGGTTCATCGTATACGGTGCGTGTGCCAGAATGGGCGCAAAATTGTGCTCCTGCATCAACGCGTTCAGCGCCGCCGCGTCCTCCGGCTTCACAGCCTTCGCCTTGCCTCCACGCGGATTGCGCGTAAAAAACTGAAACGTATCGGCACCGATCGACAGCGCCGTCTTTCCCATCGCTAGAAAGCCCTTCGATGAGGATAAATGACAACCTATATGTAACACTTGCTCAATCTCCTTTGCTATTTTTCCACCAGCTGATAGCTTTCCGCCAACAGCTCCTGCACCAACGAAATGTCTGCATCCTTTTGCAGCATTACCGTCAGCCAATGCTTTTTGTTCATATGATACGCAGGATAAAAATGCTGCCTGTCCACCAGCTGCTCAATCTTTGCCGGTGGCAGCTTAATATTCAAAACATCAACCTTCCCCGCCTTCGCTAAGCCCAGGCTTTTATAGGGAATCGTCATAAACAAAGCGTACCATTTATTTCTCCGCGCCGTCTTAAAGGTAAAATTCTCCGGTGTTTCCGGCCACGGAGCGTCGGGTACAGTGCCGAAGCGCTGCGAGCAGTAATCCATCAGCTGCAGCTTAACATTGCTTTTAATAAGGCACTGCGTTTTTATTTCCTTCAGCAGAGCCTCTGCTTTCTCGCGCACGCTCATAACGTAACCGCTGATGTTATCGGCAACGTTAAATGGCAGGTACTCCTCATCTATATCGCGTTCCAAAACATTTACGGATAAGGCCTTGCCTGCAAGCGTAACGACAGCGTAAAACTCTGTTTCCGGCAGTGTCTTGCGCAGTGTCAGCCCTGCGCCCTCCCGCACAAAGCCGTAGGCCAGCGCTTTTTTTATATCAACATCATATTGGTCTAAAATCGGATAAAGCATTTCCGTTCTCTCCTGCAAATAAAATTATATGCACCACCGGTATAATCGCCTAAGCAATCAGAACTCCTGCACAACCTCAAAGCGGTACTTTTGCTTAATCGCAGGATATTTTTCGCGGTCCACCTCGCTCATAAACATAGCGTAAGGACGGGCGCAAATTTTGAACGGAGCATACAGCGCCTGATACACCACCAGCTTTTCGCCGGTCTCCGTGTGCTCGGCAAAGGCCAGTATTTTATATAAGTATTCCGTCGTAGGATTTTCGACAGTTTCTCTTTTAAAATGGCGCACAATGTCGCCCATATGCATTTCTCTAGTCATAGTATTAACCTCCGTATTTTGTTTATATAATTATAACACCTGTCTCTTATACACATCTCCGAGCCCACGAGACTACGCTGCATCTC
>ENA-UAPA01000533-UAPA01000533.1-human-gut-metagenome-genome-assembly--contig:-NODE-533-length-19212-cov-5.368899_pt1 | contig 19212 bp, 13 predicted proteins | sample MGYA00243476_ERZ654569 | MGnify/ENA primary metagenome ERZ654569 (study PRJEB26926, sample SAMN06164726) | human gut metagenome | biome: ENVO:00009003; feature: ENVO:2100002; material: ENVO:00002003... | reverse complement strand
TGGCCTCATATTCCACCGACGGCACATCGATGTGCATATCGATCCGGTCCAGCAGCGGGCCGGAGATGCGCTGCATATACTGCTCCACCTGCTGGGGTGAACAGGTGCAGCGTCCGGAGGGGTGGCCGTACCAGCCGCAGCGGCAGGGGTTCATCGCGCCGACGAGCATGAAGCGGCTCGGCAGCGTGATACTGCCCGCGGCGCGGGTGATGGTGACCTCGCCGTCCTCGATGGGCGCGCGCAGCACCTCGAGCACGTCGCGGTGGAATTCGGGGAGCTCATCTAAAAAAAGCACGCCGTGGTGCGCGAGCGAAATTTCACCGGGCTTGGGCGTCTGCCCGCCACCGGTCATCGCGGAGGCGGAGAGCGTGTGGTGCGGCGCGCGGAACGGGCGGTGCAGCAGCATCGGGTGCGAGCTGTCGGTCAATCCCGCGACTGACCAGATCTCGGTCGCTTCAAGTGCTTCCTTTCGCGTCATGTCGGGCAGGATCGACGGAAGCCGCCGCGCCAGCATGGATTTGCCCGCGCCGGGCGAGCCGATGAGCAGGATATTGTGTCCGCCCGCAGCGGCGATCTCCAGCGCGCGCTTGACATTTTCCTGCCCCATGACATCGGAAAAGTCGGGGCCGGTCTCGCTCGTCTGCTCCGCCTGCCACTTCGGCTGGGGCGAGAGCTTCTTTTCGCCCTTCAAATGCTGCACGAGCGACACGACGTCCGGCACGCCGTAAACGGTCACGCCGTCGGCAAGCGTCGCCTCCGCTGCGTTCGCCGCGGGGACGTAGAGCGTCCTGATGCCCGCGCGCACCGCGGCCATCGCCATCGGCAAAACGCCGTTCACCGCGCGAAGCGTGCCGGTCAGCGAGAGCTCGCCGACAAAGGCCGCGTCCTTCGCGGGGGGCTTGATCTCCTCTGCACTGGCAAGGATGCCGAGCAGGATGGGCAGGTCATAGAGCGTGCCCTCCTTTTTCCGACCCGCGGGGGCGAGGTTCACCGTGATGCGCGAGACAGGGAACTTCACACCGCAGTTTTTCACTGCCGCGCGCACGCGCTCGCGCGATTCCTTGACGGCCGTGTCGCCAAGGCCGACGATGTCAAACGCAGGCAGGCCCCCGGATAAAAAGCATTCCACCGTGACCTCGTAGCCCGAGATGCCCTGAAGGCCGAGCGAGCGCACCGCTGTGACCATACTGTTTTCCTCCCTCTTTCGCATCGAATCGTACAGTTTGCAATTAGTATAGCACATTTTTTGCATCAGGCAAATCCCCCTCCGCGCATTTTTGCACATTTTGCACAAAATCAATAAATCCTCGCAAAAGTTCTCGAAAAATAAAAGGAATTGAACCTATTGTTGCAAAATAGTGAATGTTTTTGCGGGAACAAGGCGTTTACATAGCGAAAAAAGTGTGCTATAGTGTCATCGTTGAATTTTGCGTTCACACGCAGAAGAACCGTTTTTTGACGGTGAAATAAATAGGAGGTTCATTTATGGCAAGAAAAATGAAATCCATGGACGGCAATAATGCTGCGGCTCACGTAAGCTATGCTTTCAGTGAAGTTGCGGCAATTTATCCCATTACGCCGTCCTCCCCGATGGCCGACCTGGTCGACCAGTGGTCTGCAAATGGCCTGAAAAACATCTTCGGCAGCCAGGTCAAGGTCGTCGAGATGCAGTCCGAAGCCGGTGCTGCCGGCGCAGTGCACGGCTCCCTCGGTGCCGGTGCTCTGACCACCACCTACACGGCCTCTCAGGGCCTGCTGCTGATGATCCCGAACATGTACAAAATCGCAGCTGAGCAGCTCCCCTGCGTGTTCCACGTCTCCGCCCGTACTGTTTCGACCCACGCGCTGAACATCTTCGGCGATCACTCCGACGTCATGGCCTGCCGCCAGACCGGTTTCGCCATGCTGTGCGAGGGCAACGTGCAGGAAGTGATGGATCTCTCCCCCGTGGCACACCTGGCCGCGCTTTCCGGCAAGGTCCCGTTCATCAACTTCTTCGACGGTTTCCGCACCTCCCACGAGATCCAGAAGATCGCCGTGTGGGATTACAAGGATCTCGCCGACATGTGCGACATGGACGCTGTCAAAGCGTTCCGCGAGCACGCCCTCAACCCCGAGCATCCCGCCATGCGCGGCTCCCATGAGAACGGTGATACGTTCTTCCAGCACCGCGAGGCCTGCAACCAGTACTACGACGCTCTCCCCGAAGTCGTGGAAAAGTACATGGGCAAGATCAACGAGAAGCTCGGCACCGACTACAAGCTCTTCAACTACTACGGCGCGCCCGACGCTGACCGCGTCATCATCGCGATGGGTTCCATCTGCGACGTGGCCGAGGAAGTCATCGACTACCTCAACGCCCACGGCGAGAAGGTCGGTCTCATCAAGGTCCGTCTGTACCGCCCGTTCAAGGCTGAGCGCTTGATCGAGGCCATCCCCGCCACCGCCAAGAAGATCGCGGTCCTCGACCGCACCAAGGAGCCCGGCGCACAGGGCGAGCCCCTCTATCTCGACGTCGTCACCGCGCTGGCCAACGCCGGCATCACCGACAAGACCGTCATCGGCGGCCGTTACGGTCTCGGCTCCAAGGACACCCCGCCCGCTTCCGTGTTCGCTGTTTACACCGAGCTTGCCAAGGCGGAGCCCAAGCGTCAGTTCACCATCGGCATCGTCGATGACGTGACGAACCTCTCCCTGCCCGAAGACAAGAACTGCCCGAACACCGCAGCCGAGGGCACCATCGAGTGCAAGTTCTGGGGTCTCGGCGGCGACGGTACCGTCGGCGCGAACAAGAACTCCATCAAGATCATCGGCGACCACACCGACAAGTACGTCCAGGCCTACTTCCAGTATGACTCCAAGAAGACCGGCGGCGTGACGATCTCCCACCTGCGTTTCGGCGACAAGCCCATCCGCAGCCCCTACTACATCAACAAGGCCGACTTCGTCGCCTGCCACAACCCCAGCTACATCATCAAGGGCTTCAAGATGGTCAACGACGTCAAGCCCGGCGGCGTGTTCATGATCAACTGCCAGTGGGACTTCGATGAGCTGAACCACCACCTCAAGGCGGACGCCAAGCGCTACATTGCCAAGAACAACATCCAGCTCTACACCATCAACGCCATCGACCTTGCCATCAAGATCGGCATGGGCAAGCGCAACAACACCATCCTCCAGTCCGCGTTCTTCTCCCTGGCGAAGGTCATGCCCGAAGAGCAGGCCATCCAGTACATGAAGGACGCCGCGACGCACTCCTACCTGAAGAAAGGCCAGGACGTCGTCGATATGAACCACAAGGCCATCGACCTCGGCGCCACCGCCTACACCAAGATCGACGTTCCCGCCGATTGGGCGAACGCTGTCGACGCTGACGAGGCCGTCTCCTACGAGGGCAAGCCCGAGCTCGTCGAGCAGGTCAAGAACATCCTCGATCCCGTGGACAAGATGGACGGCGACAGCCTGCCCGTTTCCGCCTTCATGCCTCACGTGGACGGCCAGTGGGAGCTCGGCGCTGCCGCTTACGAAAAGCGCGGCGTTGCCGTTTCCGTTCCCACGTGGGACGAGACGAAGTGCATTCAGTGCAACAACTGCGCTTACGTCTGCCCGCACGCCACCATCCGTCCCTTCGCTCTCACCGAGGAAGAGGCCAAGAATGCTCCTGCCAATGCCAAGATCGTCGACATCAAGGCCGGCAAGGGCAAGGGTGTTTACAAGTACACGATGGCCATCTCCCCGCTCGACTGTATGGGCTGCGGCGTTTGCGTCGGTCAGTGCCCGGTCGGCGCTCTGACGATGGTCGGTCAGGAGAGCGAGCTTCCCGAGCAGGATGTGTTCAACTACTGCGTCTCCAAGGTCTCCGACAAGAAGGATATGCAGGATCTCACCGTCAAGGGCAGCCAGTTCAAGCAGCCCATGCTCGAGTTCTCCGGCTCCTGCGCAGGCTGCGCCGAGACCAGCTATGCCCGTCTCGTCACTCAGCTCTTCGGCGACCGTATGTACATCTCCAACGCCACCGGCTGCTCGTCCATTTGGGGCGGCCCCGGCGCTACCTCTCCGTACTGCACGGATAAGAACGGCCACGGCCCGGCATGGTGCAACTCCCTCTTCGAGGACAACGCCGAGCACGGCTTCGGTATGTATGTCGGCCAGGAGAAGATCCGCGAAGATCTGATGGCCAAGACCGAGCAGCTCCTTGCCATCGAGTGGGCACAGCCCGCACTGAAGGAAGCCGCTCAGAAGTGGCTCGACACCAAGGACGATGGCAACGCCAACGCCGAGGCCACGAAGGAATACGTCGCGGCTCTGCAGGCGAACATCGCCACCGTCGACGAGCTGGCCGCTGTGCCCAAGTTCGCTGAGCACGCCGCCGAGCTCAAGGCCAAGGGCGAGAAGTTCTGCGACTGCGACGCCTGCAAGCTCGTTGCTGAGATCCTCGACAAGAAGGATTACCTCTCCAAGAAGTCCGTTTGGATCTTCGGCGGCGACGGTTGGGCTTACGATATCGGCTTCGGCGGCGTGGACCACGTGCTTGCTCAGAACAAGAACGTCAACGTCTTTGTCTTCGATACCGAGGTCTACTCCAACACCGGCGGTCAGGCTTCCAAGGCTTCCAACATCGGTCAGGTCGCTCAGTTCGCGGCTGCCGGTAAGGAGACCAAGAAGAAGAGCCTCTCCGAGATTGCGATGAGCTACGGCTACATCTACGTCGCTCAGGTCGCCATGGGCGCCAACCCGGCCCAGACCATCAAGGCCATCACCGAGGCTGAGGCTTACAACGGCCCGTCCCTGATCATCGGCTATAGCCCCTGCGAGATGCACTCCATCAAGGGCGGCATGATCAACTGCCAGAAGGAAATGAAGAAGGCTGTCGAGTGCGGCTACTGGAACCTGTTCCGCTTCAATCCTGCGGCTGACAAGAAGTTCACGCTCGACTCCAAGGCTCCTGCCGGCGGTTACCGTGAATTCCTGATGAACGAGGCGCGCTACAGCCGCCTGACCCGCGAGTTCCCCGAGCGTGCGGAGGGTCTCTTCACCCGCAACGAGGACGCGGCCAAGGAGCGTTACGAGCACCTCACCAAGCTCATCGACCTGTACGACAAGCAGTAATCGCTGCTTCTACCGTATTGAAAAAGGAGCATCCGAAAGGATGCTCCTTTTTTGCGTTATTTTATGTCTGCATTCAGCAACTTTTCGCCGACGACCGCCATGCGCGCATCGGTCATTTTCAAATCAGTCGTCACAAGCTTCACAATGCGCGTGCCGCGCATAAGCAGCCAGTAATCACACCATTCCCCCGTGTCGGTGTTATAGAGCCGCCATGCTTGCTCTGCGTCCCACGGCGCGGCGTCGACCTCATTGTAAACGTACGGCGACTCCGGGTGTCTTTCCTGATAGTCAAGTTCAGTGGAAAGGCAGCGGTCAAAAAGAGCCGAAAGGTATACGTCGCTGACCGTGTAATAGATCCTCGTTTTGGTGCCGCAATACTGGTTCGGGTCGTTCGGGTCTGGATACCCGAGCGCATCTTCCTGCACTCCGCCGCGCTGAGAAGCAAAAGGCGAGGACATTTCCCAGCTCAAGCACGACCAGCGCGCGTTTTCATCCGCTACGCCGAGGTCAGAGAGATAAAGCGGCAGCGCGTCGTGGTAGACGGTCGCCCGAAATTCTTCATCATACAGCTCAGGCGGAACTTCATCGCTGTCAAAAAGTCCGTTCTGCTCCATGGTAAGCAGCACCCCCACCGAAGCCAGCGCGACCGCCGCCGTCACGCAGGCCGTGACGATGCAGCGCTTCGCCCTGCCCGCACCGGTTTTCACCGCCGAATAGGTGAGAAACATCGCAGCAAACGGCGTGATCCCGCACAGGATTGCGGCAAGATAAAGCCTCCCCATACTGCTGCCGCCGGTCCCCAGCAGGGCTCTCACCAAAATGCCGAAAAGTGTCAGCAGCAGCGCCGCGCGCTCCAGTATCTGGAGCCAGAGGTGCGACTTTGCAGGCAAAAAGCGATGTTCCTCTCTCGCCGTGCGCGCCGCCTTCCGATACCAGCTGTTATAGCAGATAAGGTCAGTCCCGCAGATCAGCGTGACAACAGGCGAAATACATGACAAAAAATCCCCCATTCCATAGATAAGCGTATTCAGAGGGCCTGTTTTCAGGCCGGTCAGGATATCCCAGATCCTGAGGAGCATATAGCCGAACCAAAAAATCATCATACTGTGGTAATATTTGAGGGCACGGTGCATCGCGTCCACCTGCAAAACAGGGTCGGTCTCAACATCCACAGCATTTTCATCCGCTGTGCAGAGCACATGGCGGGTCCTTCCTCCAAGGCCGCCGCCCTCGCCCTCGGCTCCGTCTCCCCAGAAGGTCAGATCACCAACGCCCGCTGACTGCTGCCAGCCTGCCTGTGCACAGTACTCGAGGAAAACATCTTCGCCGTCTGCACCACCGTCATCGGGATAGTAGGTGATGGCAAAGCGCAGCTTCTGCGGCTTAATGCGGCGGTAGCGGATGAACAGGCCCACGCGGTCGGGCGCCCAGCCCTCCGCCGCCATGCGCTCAAAGTGGCGCGCAAGGCCCTCGGTGTCGTAAAAAGAATAGGGATTCAGCTCCCGTTTGGTGTTGCGCATCAGAAAAACCTCGCTTTCTCTCATTTCTCGCCGCCCGCAAGGGGCGTTATCTCTCAAATAGCTTCTCGTAGTCCCGCACCTGTGCTTGCAGGCGCTCCACCTCGTTTTGCAGCAGCGTTTTTCCCTCCGCTGTGAGCTGATAGCTGCGCCGCCGCCCCTCCGCGCGCGTCTCGACGATGTACCCCGCCGCCAGAAACTGCTCGAGCAGGTTGTAGAGCGTCCCCGGGCCGACGGCCACGCGCCCGCCCGTCAACTCGTTCACGCGCGCCATCACGTCCATGCCGCAGCACTCCTCGCGCAGACACAGCAGGATGTAAAACATCTGCTCGGTCAGCGTGCTGAATTTCTCCCGCGCCATCGTCAACCTCCTTTTATCGATATTCGATATTCTTGAAGAGAGTATATTATCGAATATCGATATTGTCAAGAGGGAGATTTTCTTTTTCAAAGAAAGGCTCCCTCTTGTTCGCACAGGTGCGAAAGAAATGCCGCCTGCGGGCGGCAGGGTCAAAGGGGGTATTCTCTTTCGCAAAAGAGAATACCCCCTTTGGAACCCCAAGAGAAAGGCTTTCATTGCAAGCGAACAGCTCGAAGAGCTGCAATGCTTGCCGATTGCACTGCCCATAGCGCGGCGTTGCCGCGTTAGCATTGCTATACGACTTGCCTCTGCTTCTATCATCCGCTGCCGCTCTGCCCATCTTGTAGGAGTACAGCCTAATCACCGTCTACCGCGGCACTCATTAATGCGGCGAGCGCAGCAATGCCGCATTCCGCACGCAGTCTGCCGCCAAACAAACGTCACTCGCGCCTCACGATAGTAAGGCGCGGTTGCGAACGGCAACGACTCGCAGAAGCTTCATGGCGAAGCCATGTACACTGCACCTACACTGCGCAGCGCGTGCAGTCTTTCAAGAATAAGACCCGCAATGTCGGGGGTCGAGGGGGCCTCCCCTCGTCCTTTCTCTTGGGGGTGTAAGGGGGATATTCTCTTTCGAGAAAGAGAATATCCCCCTTTCCCGCGTCCCCACACGGTGTGGGGAAAAGAAGCAGCGCTGCCGCGCTGCAAATCCCGTGCCCCTGCGGGGCACGAAAAGCTCACCCTGCGGGGCGGTCCACTTTCATCACTCCGCTGATCTGATGCAGCCGACGCATGACCGCCGCGAGATGCTGCGCGTCGGAAATAAAAATACTGAGGTGAATGACCGCAAAGCCGTCGGCGGTCGTCGTCGCGTTGATGGACGCCACGCGCGTCTGCGAGGACGAGAGCGCGGCGGAGACGTCGAGCACGAGGTCGAGGCGGTCCTTGGCGTAAATGTCGAGCGCGGTCTGATACGACTCCTTGACGTCCGTGCCCCAGCTCACTTTGATCCAGCGGCCGCGCTCCTCGGGCTTTCTGCGCTCAATGGCAGCGTTGGGGCAGTCGCAGCGGTGGACGGACACACCGTAGCCGCGCGTGATGAAGCCGACGATCTCGTCGCCGGGGACAGGCGTGCAGCACTTGGAAAATTTGACCAGGCAGTTCGACAGCCCCTCGACCACGATGCCCTGCTCGCTCTTCGTGCGCTTGGGGACGGCGGGACGCGTCGCGCCGGAGTTGTCCACCGGCACGGTGGCGGCGCGCTCCTCCTTGCGCTGCTTTTCGAGCTTGACGATCTCGTCGTGGATGCGGTTGACGGCCTTCTGCGCGGAAAATCCGCCGTAGCCGATGGCAGCGTACATCTCATCCATCGAGCCGAACGACGTCTTCTTGAGAAGCGCGGCCTCGATGTCGGTGCCGAGCACGTCGCTCATCGGGATGCCGAGGTGCTTGAGCTCTGCTTCAAACGAGATGCGGCCGTTGATGATGTTTTCCTCGCGGCGCTCCTTTTTGAACCACTGGCGAATTTTGCTGCGTGCCTCGCTCGATTTGGCAATCTTGAGCCAGTCGCGGCTGGGGCCGTGCGCGTTTTTCGAAGTCAGAATTTCGACGATGTCGCCGTTTTTGAGCTGATAGTCGAGCGGGGCGATGCGCCCGTTGACCTTCGCGCCCGTCATGCGGTTGCCGATGGCCGAGTGGATGGAGTAGGCAAAGTCGATGGGCGTCGCGCCGGCGGGGAGGTTCGTCACGTCGCCGCGCGGAGAGAAGACGAAGACCTCGTCGGCGAACATGTCGACCTTGAGCGTGTGGACGAATTCCTCGGCGTCGGTGTTCTCCTGATTTTCAAGCAAACGGCGCACCCATTCGTAGTTGTGCTCGCCTGCGTTGCCGGAGATGCCCTGTTTGTACTTCCAGTGCGCGGCGACGCCGTATTCGGCGATCTCGTGCATCTCTTCGGTGCGAATTTGGACCTCGAACGGGATGCCGTCCGCACCGATGACGGTGGTGTGGAGCGACTGGTACATGTTCGGCTTGGGCGTGCCGATATAGTCCTTGAAACGGCCCAGAATGGGACGGTAAAGGTCGTGGATGATGCCGAGCACGTTGTAGCAGTCGGCCACGGTGTCGACGATGACGCGGAACGCGAAGAGGTCGAGCACCTCGTCCATCGTCTTATTCTGCGCGTACATCTTGCGGTAGATGCTGTAGGGATGCTTCATGCGGCCGTAGACCTTGAGATACGGGACGTGCTGCTCCTTCAGGCGCTCTTCGATCTGCGACTGCACGCGCTCCATAAAGGCCTCGTGCTCGGACTGCTTGGCCTCGAGCGAGCGGGTGATCTCGTCGTAGCCGACGGGATCCAAATACTTGAGGGACAAATCCTCAAGCTCCCACTTGATGCGCTGCATACCGAGGCGGTGGGCAATGGGGGCGTAAATTTCCATCGTTTCAAGCGACTTCTGCCGCTGCTTTTCCGCCGTCTGGTACTCCATGGTGCGCATGTTGTGCGTGCGGTCGGCCAATTTGATGAGAATGACGCGGATGTCCTTGGCCATCGCCATGAGCATCTTGCGCAGGTTCTCCATCTGCTCTTCTTCCTTGCTGGCGTACTGCACGCGCGTCAGCTTGGAGACGCCCTCGACCAGATCCGCGACCGCGGGGGAGAACTCCTTGGCGATCTCGGCATACGTGGCGGAGGTGTCCTCAATGCAGTCGTGCATGAGGGCGGCCTCAATGGACTCTGAGTCGAGCCGCAGCTCCTCGGCGATGATCTGCGCGACGGCGAGCGGGTGCGTGATAAACGGCGAGCCGTCCTTTCTGAGCTGACCGTTGTGGTGCGTGTCGGCATAGCGGAAGGCCTTGTCGATCTGGGCAAAGTCTGCGCTCGGGTTGTACTGGTGGATCGTCTCGACAAGGTGGTCGTACATGCCGAGCACGAGCGTCGCCTGCTCGCCGGTCTCCACGCAGGTGCCGGGCGCGACGATCTGGAGGGGAGCCGAAGCGGTATTCTCTTTTAATGCTTTATCCTGTGCTGTCATATCCGAATCGTCTCCTTTAATTACAAAAGAAAGCCGTGCAGGGCGGAAAGGTAGGGGCTCTTGTCAAGCTCAACCTTTTTTCCGTCCGCCGTCAGGCGGAGCGTGAGGGTCGTGTCCTTGCGCTCGATCGAAAGAAGTCCGCGCTCGGCAAAGACCTGCAAACACATCGCCGTGCGCAGAAACGTCTCCGCACCGACCATTTCCGAGCTCAAATGCCGCAGCAGCGGCAGCATGGGCTCGCTGACGCCGTCAGGCCCGACCTCGCGCTCCAGAACGCGCCACGCGCGCACGAACTGGTCGCGCGAGGGGAGCGCCCGCGCCGCGTCGCGTGGGGAGAGCGTGCCGCCGCTAATCAGCTCGCGGCAGAGGGAAAGCGCCTCATTCTCGCGCCCGCTTGGGTCGAGCGAGGGGCGCAGGTCGATGAGCTGGAGCTGGATGGAGCGCTGGGAGCGGAACTCGTTCACCTGCAGATAGAACGCCGCGTCCACACGCATACCCGCGCACACGCCGCACTCGCCGGCGGTGACGGAGAAGAAAATGCCGTCGAAATTCACGCGGCTTTTCTGTAGTTTCAGCTTTAAGTGCCGGTTCTGGCCCACGCCCTGCACGCTCTCGAGCGTTGCGCCGCGCAGGCAGAAGACGGGGCGGTTGTTGCCCGCGCCGTAGGGCTCGAGGAGCGAAAGTGCCTCGACCTCCTCAAGCGTGATGAGCGAGGGGTGCTGCAAGTCGACGTCGACGTCGAGCATCGACACCGGCGGATGCTCGCCCGTGTGGGCGCGCACATACTGGTTCATCCGCGTGCGGAACGCGGGGATGTTGCGCTCTTCGATCGTAAAGCCTGCGGCGAGCTCATGTCCGCCGAAGCTCACAAGAAGGTCGGAGCACGCTTCGAGCGCATTGAAGAGGTTAAAGCCGCCGTAGCTGCGGCACGAGCCCTTACCCGACCCGCCGGAGAGGTGGATCATAAAGCTCGGGCAGGAGAATTTTTCGGAAAGCCGCGACGCCACGATGCCCACGACGCCCTGGTGCCAGTCCTCGCTGGACAACACGAGCGCACTGCGCTCGCTCTCGGGAAGGTCCTCCATCTGCTCGATGGCGCGGCGGAAAATGTCCTGCTCCACGCTCTGGCGCTCGCGGTTGAGCTCGCACAGCTCGCGCGCGAGCTTTTCCGCGCGGACGGGATCGTCGGTGAGCAACAATTCCGCGGCCAGCTCGGCGCGGCCCATGCGGCCCGCGGCGTTGATGCGCGGGGCGAGCACAAAGCCGATCTGGATCGACGAGATGGGGCGCGACGTGAGCCCCGCCTCGCGCAGCAGCGCGTGCAGCCCCGTAAAGTCGCTGCGGTCGATGCTCTCAAGCCCGCACTGCACGATGGTGCGGTTCTCGCCCTCCATGCGCATGACGTCGGCGATCGTGCCGATGGCGGCAAGCGTGCAGTAGCGCGCAAACAGCGCATCCTCGCGCCCCTCGCCAAGGGCCAAAACGAGCTTGAGCGCGACGCCCACGCCCGCCAAGTGCTTGAAGGGATACGGGCAGTCGGGCCGGTGGGGGTCGACGACGGCCACGGCGGCGGGGAGCTGCTCCTTGCACTCGTGGTGGTCGGTGATGACAAGATCGACGCCGAGCGTCGCGGCGTAGGCCGTCTCGTCCACGCCCGTGATGCCGCAGTCGACCGTGACGATCAGCGTCACGCCGGACTCGGAAAGTGCGCGGATGGCGTCACGGCCGAGGCCGTAGCCCTCCTCGATGCGGCGGGGGATGTGCATCGTCACATCCGCCCCGCGCGAGCGGAGATAATCGGTCAGAAGGCAGGTCGAGGTGATACCGTCCACGTCGTAGTCGCCGAAGACCGCCAGCTTTTCGCCGTTTTCAAGCGCTCTCGAGATGCGCGCGACGGCCTTGTCCATGTCCTTCATCAAAAACGGGGAGTAGGCGAGCGTCTTCTCGCGCTCGAGCGCTTCGGCGGCCTGCTCGCTCGTGGTGACGCCGCGTGCGGCCAGCACCGACGAGACAAGATAGGGGTATCCCGCGTCCATCAGCGTCTTGATGGCATCCTCCGGCGCGGCGGGGATCTGCCAGTGCTCGTACTTCATGTTTCGGCTCACCTTCTTTCTTTTGAGAACTTTTGGACATACTATCTCAGGCAATACTGCCTCATCATACTAATACAATCTATTATTTTAACAAAGACCACCGCAAAGGTAAAGAGGAAATTTGACTATCCACGCGACTTTGTGCTACAATACGGCAGAAAGACCACCCAAAAGGGGGAAAATACCAATGAAACAGATCGCAACGCGCCTGACGGCACTTCTTCTTGCGCTCGTGATGACCACGACGCTCGCGCTTGCTGCCAACAAATCCGGCTATTCCGACGTGCCGGACAAGAACTGGGCGAGCCAAAGCATCGTGCAGTGCAAGCAGTACAACTTATTGCAGGGCATCGGAAACGGCAAGTTCGGCCTCGGACAGAAGATGACGCGCGCGGCCTATGCCGCGGCGCTCTGCCGCCTGATGGGCTGGAAGACCGTAACGCCCGAAAAGGGCGGCTATACCGACAATCAGAATGCGAAAAAGTGGTATTATAGCGCCATTGAGACCGCGAGCGCGCACGACGTGTTCTCCGGCCACAGCACGACCTGCCGACCGAACGACCCCATCACGCGTGAGGAGATGGCCGCGATGACCGTCCGCGCACTGGGGTACAGCACGCTTTCCGGCACGGTGCAGGATGAGTGCCCGTTCACCGATGTTTCGACGAATCCCGGCTATATCACGCTCGCCTGGCGCATGGGCCTTGTGGTGGGTATGAACTTAACGACGTTCGCGCCGAAAAACGACACGACGCGCGAGCAGGCCGCGGCGGTGCTGCTGCGCGCCTACAACGGCCTCAAGGCCAAAGTCAGCGTGACGAGCGTGAGCGCGGCGCCCTCCGGCGCGGTGCCGGTTGAGAGCCTGACGGGCACGAGCGGCGCGGTGCCGCTGTCCCCGCGCGCGGCGGTGGAGCAGGTCTACGACGCGGCGGTCAAGGCCGGCAAGGGCGGCAGCGTGGTCATCAACGCCGTCCCCGCGGCGCAGAGCGTGAAAAGCGGCAAGGTGGGCGCGCTGCGCGAGCTGACGCAGGACGAGCTGAGCGCGTATTTGAACGACAGCGCCGTGCAGAAATCGCGCTCGAACCGCTTCGACAGTTCGTACCTTCTCTGTAAGGAAAAGGACGGCTCCACGATTGTCGTCTGGTACGAGAGCGAGGCGGACATCGCTGAAAAGACCAAGCTCTGCGCGCTGCTCGGCATCAAGAACGTCTACGTGCTGAAGTAAAACAAAAAATGACAGAGGGATATCTCATGCGAGATATCCCTCTTTTTTGCTGCGTTCAGAAGTTGTCGTTCCAGGAGTCGAAGTGCGGCGGCTCGTTTACCTGCGGCGCGGTGGCAAGCAGGTAGAAGCGGCAGATGGAAAGATTCAGATACGGTGTCAGGTAAACGCCCACACCGGCGGCGAGCACGCTCAGCAGCAGCGAGCCAAACATGATGCCGAGGAAGCTGTCGGGCAGGAGGGCGGCGATGAGCAGCTCGTAGATGAGGAAAATGCCCAGCACCAGCAGCGACCAGCCGATGAAGCTGAGCTGGAGCACAAATAGCTGCCACTTGTAGCCGAAGGTCTGCTGCTTGCTCAGGTTCAATGCCTCCATCACGCCGAGCTCGGGATTTTCGCACAGGTTCAGCATGGCGAACGAGTAACGGTAGGCCGCGATGATGCCGGGGATGACGAAAAGCATCGACCACAGGAAGATGAAAACGCCCTCGACGATGGAAAGCAGGATGACCTTCCCGGCGAAGGGAAACGCATCAAAAAGGCTTTCGTACGGCATTTCCTCACGGCGCAGGATGCCGAAGCAGTAGCAGTAATACCCTGCGTTCAGAACGAGCGCGACGAGGCCGACGAGGATGCTCACAAAGCTGAACGAGAGCACTGTGAAGCCGCCGGCAGAGTCGATCATATAGCTTACGCCCGAGTTGATCATATCGAGCACAAGGGTGATGAGAAGATAGAAAAGCGTCATCCGGAAGGGATTGACCTCACCGGTGCGCAGAAGCGAGCGCGATTCTGCCTTGATCGCGCCGGTATCGAGCTGCATGGGCATAAAAAAGCTCCTTTCTTGCCGGAACGGGGAAAAACAGACGGCAATGTGCGGAAAATGCACGAAATTCATAAAAATAATAATACATAATTATAGCATCGCGTCCGGGACACGTCAAGAAGCGGAAAAATGGGTTATTCCCTCCGCGGGCCGCCGAAAGGCAAATTGTTTGGCAAAATGCTGTTTTTGCGAGAAAATGACGACGAAATCTGATAAATTATGTAGGAAAATGATGGTCATGAAGAATATTTTCTGGACAAGAGAAAAGAAAGGGGATATAATCTATCCGATTATGGAGCAGTGTTTCCGCTGCTCTGGCAGTATAAAGATGAGGTGAAGACTATGGCACAAGCTTTCTTTGGCGGCGTTCATCCCAATGATATGAAGGCTGCTACCAATGAAAAGGCCATCGAGCAGTTACAAGCCCCTGCTCAGGTGGTGATCCCCATGTCGATGCACTTCGGCGCACCCTGCACCCCGACGGTCTCCAAGGGCGACTATGTCAAGCTTGGACAGAAGATCGGCGAATTCAAAGGTCTCGGCGCTCCCATTCACGCAAGCGTATCCGGTACGGTCGCTGCGGTGGAGCCCCGTCCCTATTCCATGGGCGGCAAGGTCATGTCCGTTGTCATCGACAATGACTTCAAGGACGACTTGAGCGAGGAAGTCCATGCTCCGGCCGACCCCGACGCGCTGAGCGTGGAGGAAATGGTCGAAATGGTCAAGCAGGCCGGTATCGTCGGTATGGGCGGCGCAACGTTCCCCACGCACACGAAGATCTCCAGCGGCATCGGCAAGGTCGATACCGTCATCATCAACGGCGCGGAGTGCGAGCCCTACATCACCGGCGACCATCGCGCGATGCTTGAGCGCCCCGCTGAGATCATCGGCGGCTGCTGCTACCTCGCCAAGATGTTCGGCGTGAGCAAGGTCGTCATCGGCGTGGAGGACAACAAGAAAAACGGCATCGAGTCCCTCAACAAGGTCATCGCCGAGCAGAAGGCTCCCGTCGTGGTCGAATCGCTGCGCTGCCGCTACCCCCAGGGCGGTGAAAAGCAGCTCTGCCAGGCAATCACCGGCAAGCAGGTGCCCCCCGGCGGTCTTCCCGCGAACATCGGCTGCGCCGTGTTCAACATCAACACCACCATCGCCATCTACCATGCCATCAAGGACGGCATGCCCGTGGTGCGCAAGGTCGTCACCGTGTCCGGCAGCGGCGTTGTGGAGCCGAAGAACCTCGAGTGCCCGATCGGCACGCCCGTTTCGCTCCTGTTCGACGCCTGCGGCGGCTTAAAGGACGAGACGTTCAAGCTCATCGCCGGCGGTCCGATGATGGGTATGGCGCAGGCCTCCGCCGACTTCCCCGTGGCCAAGGGCACGGGCGCGGTGCTGGCGTTCGCCGCGAATGAGAACAAGGTCTCCGAGGACCCGACCTGCATCCGCTGCGGCCGCTGCGTCGAGGCCTGTCCCATGCACCTCGAGCCCCTGTACCTCTATTTATATGTGCAGAAGAACCGCATCGAGGATCTCGAGGCGGCGCACGTCATGGACTGCATCGAGTGCGGCGCGTGCTCTTACATCTGCCCGGGCCGCCTGCACCTGACGCATTCGTTCAAGGTTGGCAAGCAGAAGGTCAAGGAAGCCGCCGCCAAGGCCAAGGCCGCGGCTGAGGCTGCCAAGGCTGCTGAAGAAGCAAAGAAGGAGGCTTAAGAGATGCTGAATGATTATAAGGGTCTGAAGCTCATCGCTTCCTCCAACCCCCATATCCGCAACAATGAAGACACGCGCTCGATCATGCTCGACGTGATCATCGCGCTGTGCCCCGCGCTCATCATGAGCGTCATCCGTTTCGGTTTCCGCGCGCTGATCTCCGTGCTCGTGAGCGTGGTTTCCGCGATGTTTTTCGAGTGGCTCTACCGTAAGCTGATGCACAAGACGCAGACGCTCGGCGACCTGTCCGCCGCCGTCACCGGTGTCCTGCTCGCGTTCGTCTGCCCCGTGACGCTTCCCTACTGGATGCTGATCGTCGGCAACTTCTTCGCGATCTTCCTTGTCAAGCAGCTCTACGGCGGCCTTGGCAAGAACTTCCTGAACCCCGCGCTGGCCGGCCGTGCCGCGCTCGTCGCGTGCTACACGAGCCAGATGACCTCCTGGATCGACCCGGCCTCCGGCAAGGCGCCCCTCTTCGGCGGCGCTGACGTCGTGACCGCGGCCACTCCGCTTGCGATGATGAAGGGCGGCGAGTTTGCCGAGGTGACGGCACAGTACAGCCTGTCCGACATGTTCATCGGCAACATCGGCGGCTCTCTCGGTGAGATCTCCGCGATGATGCTGCTCATCGGCGGATTGTACTTAATTTTCCGCAAGGTCATCTCCTGGCAGATCCCCGTTGCCTACATCGGCACGGTGGCAGTCCTCACGTTCCTCTTCCCCCAGGGCAACGACGCGATGAGCTGGATGCTCTACAACGTGCTCGGCGGCGGCCTGTTCCTCGGCGCGTTCTTCATGGCCACTGACTATGTCACCTCGCCCGTCACGAAGAAGGGCCAGCTGATCTTCGGCATCGGCTGCGGTCTCATCACGGTGTTCATCCGCTACTTCGGCTCCTATCCCGAGGGCGTTTGCTACTCCATCCTTGTGATGAACTGCTGCACCTGGATCATTGACAAGTACACCAAGCCCACCCGCTTCGGCGTAGATAAGAAAGCAGCGAAGGAGGCGGCAAAGAAATGAAGATCGAAGGTAAATTCATTTTCAAGGTAGCCGGTACGCTGACGGCGATCTCGCTGGTCGTCGCGCTGCTGCTGGGCCTGACCAACATGCTGACCGCGGACAAGATCGCGGCCATCAACAAGCAAAAGACCGAAGAGGCGCTCGCCAAGGTCGTCTCTGCGGCCGACTGCGAGTTTCCCCCGATGGAGGAGATCCCGCAGGCCATGATCGACGCTGCCAACGAACAGGGCGGCAAGCTGAGCGAGGTCTATGAGGTGCAGTCCGGCGGCGACACCATCGGCTATGCCTTCAAGGTCACCGCGAGCGGCTCTCAGGGCAACATCGTGATGATCGTCGGCGTGGACACCGACCTCACCGTCACGGGCGTTTCCATCGTCAAGGCCTCCGAGACCGCGGGCATCGGCTCCAAGGTCATCGACAATGAAGCGACCTCCGCAGGCACCGGCGCGCTCGATCAGTTCGTCGGCAAGTCCGGCGCGGGCACGCTCGTCGTCAAGCAGAACATCGACGCCGTCACCGGTGCGACGGTCTCCACCAAGGGCGTGACCAAGGGCGTCAACGCCGCTCTGGCTGCCGCCGAGGCCATGAACTGAGAAAGGGGGAACGATCTATGAATTTCAACAAACAGCTCAAAGACGGTCTGATCTACCAAAACCCCGTTCTGGTGCAGGTGCTCGGTATGTGCTCCACCATGGCCATCACCACGAGTGTTGCCAACGGCTTTGGTATGGGCATCTCCGTTCTCATCATCCTGACGCTTTCCAACATCTTTATTTCCCTTCTGCGCAAGATCATCCCCAACGAAGTGCGTATCGCGTGCTACATCGTCGTCATCGCGGGCTTCGTTACGATCGTTGATCTGTGCCTGCAGGCGTTTGTCCCTGACATCGCCGAGAGCCTTGGCGTGTTCATCCCGCTGATCGTCGTCAACTGCATCATCCTCGGCCGCGCCGAGGCCTTTGCCAGCAAGAACTCCGTCGCCGCCTCCGCGGTGGACGGTATCTGCCAGGGCATCGGCTACACGGTGGTGCTGCTGATCCTGAGCGCGTTCCGCGAGCTCTTGGGCGCGGGCACGCTGCTCGGCATCCAGATCATGCCTTCTTCCTATGTTCCCGCCGGTATGCTCACGCTGCCCGTCGGCGGCTTCCTCTGCCTCGGCACGCTGATCGCCATCATGCAGTGGGCGCTTGCCAGAAGCGAGAAGAAGAACGCGGAAAAGAAAGAAACGGAGGGTAAATAAAAATGAGTGTGACTAAGTTACTTGCTATTTCCCTCGGCGCGATCCTGACGAATAACTTCATCTTCTCGCAGTTCTTGGGTATCTGCCCGTTCCTCGGCGTGTCGAAAAAGAGCGACACTGCCATCGGTATGGGCCTTGCCGTTACGTTCGTCATGGGCCTTGCCTCGGCGTTCTGCTACGGCGTGAACATCATCCTCGTCAAGCTCGGCCTTGACTACATGCAGACCGTCGCCTTCATTCTCGTGGTGGCGAGCCTCGTGCAGTTCATCGAGATGTTCCTCAAAAAGTCCATGCCGACGCTCTACACCGCGCTCGGCGTGTACCTGCCGCTGATCACCACCAACTGCGCCGTGCTCGGCGTGGTGCTGCTGAACGTGCAGAACGACTACACCTTCATCGCATCTGTGGTCTACGGCATCACCGGCGGCCTCGGCTTCCTGCTGGCGATCTACCTGTTCTCCACCATCCGTGAGCGCGTGCAGTTCGCCGACTATCCCAAGTGCTTTGAAGGCTTCCCCATCGCGCTGATCACCGCAGGTCTGATCGCCCTGGCATTCATGGGCTTCTCCGGCCTGCAGGTCTGGCCCGTGTAAGGAGGGTAATGGAATATGGAAAATATCATTTTTGCTGTCCTCGTTCTGGGCGCGATCGCGATCGTGTTCGGCCTGATCCTCTCGGTCGCCGCAAAGGTCTTTGAGGTCAAGGTCGACGAGCGTCTGCCCAAGATCCAGGAGTGTCTGGCCGGCGCGAACTGCGGCGGCTGCGGCTACCCCGGCTGCGCCGGCTGCGCGGAAGCGATCCTCGCCGGCAAGGCTCCCGTCACCGCCTGCGCGCCCGCCGGCGCGGAGGGCGCTGCCAAGATCGCCGCGATCATGGGCATGGAAGCGCCCAGCGGTGAGAAGATGGTCGCTCATGTCATCTGCAACGGCGGTGATGCCGCTGTGAAAAACTTCGAGTACGTCGGCATTGCCGACTGCGTGGGCGCACTCAAGGTCGCCGGCGGCCCGACCGCCTGCTCCTTCGGCTGTCTGGGCTCTGTCTCTTATACACATCTGACGCTGCCGACGATAAGG
>ENA-UAPA01000493-UAPA01000493.1-human-gut-metagenome-genome-assembly--contig:-NODE-493-length-19873-cov-5.097588_pt1 | contig 19873 bp, 19 predicted proteins | sample MGYA00243476_ERZ654569 | MGnify/ENA primary metagenome ERZ654569 (study PRJEB26926, sample SAMN06164726) | human gut metagenome | biome: ENVO:00009003; feature: ENVO:2100002; material: ENVO:00002003... | reverse complement strand
ACCATCGACGGCGGCGCGCCGATCGGCGCGCCGCCGTCGATGGTATCGCCAAAGACGTTGAAAAGCCGTCCGAGCGTCGCCTTGCCGACGGGCACGCGAAGGCCGCTGCCTTCGCCCGTGACGGTCATGCCGCGGCTGAGGCCCTCGCTGCCGGAGAGCATGATGCAGCGCACCGTTTCGGCGCTCAAATGCTGCTCCACCTCCATCACAAGGCGCTTGCCGTTCAGCTCGACGGACAGCGCCTCGCGGATGCGCGGCAGCTCGCCGTGCGGAAAGCGCACGTCCACCACGCTGCCCGATACCTGAATGATCTTACCTGTGCGCATGCTGCGCCTCCTTCTTCATGTGGTTCTTCTTGCTGCGCGCGCCGGCGGAGACCTCCGTGATCTCGCTCGTGATGGCGCCCTGCCGCTCGTGGTTGTACTCGAGCTGCAGCTCGCGCAGCATGTCGTCCTCGTTCTGGTTGGCCGAGTCCATGGCAGAGGCGCGCGCGTTCTGCTCGGCGCAAAAGCTGTCGACCATCGCCGAATACAAAAAGCCCGTGATGTACGCCGGCACGACCCTGGCGAGCACCTCCTCTGCCGAGGGCTCAAAGCGGATGGGCTTTTCCTCCGTCTCCTCTTTGGCAAAGTGCTCATCCTCCAGCGGCAGCAGGCGCACGGTGCGCACGTCCATGTCCACGCCGTTGCCAAGGTCGGTGTAGATGATAAAGAGCTTGGAGATCTCGCCCCGGTCGAAGAGATTCAAAAGCTTCGCCGTGATCTCTCGCGCGCGGCGGAGCGTGGGGCTCTGCGCATCGTAGAGGAAGCTCTTTTCCACCGGCACGCCATGGCCGGAGAAGAAGTGCCGCCCGTTGCCGCCCACCACAAAAAGACGGCTGTCGGGGTGCTTTTCAAGGCGCTTCATCGTCTCCTGAATAACATTCTGGTTGTAGGCGCCCGCGAGGCCGCGGTCCGCCGTCACCACAAGATAGGCGTACGTTCCCGGCTGGGCCAGATCGTCCGCGTTGCCCCGGTAGAGGTACGGGCTCTCGATCTCGCCCGCATGCTGGAAGATCTGCTCGATCTGCGTCGAGACCGCGTCGAAAAACGGGCGCGTCTTGGCAAGGTCTTCTTTCGCCCGCCGCATCTTGGTCGAGGCGATGAGGTACATCGCGTTCGTCACCTTCTGCGTGCTCTGGATGCTCGCGATGTGCTCGCGGATCTCCTTCATGCTCGCCATGTACCTGTCACCTCACTTTTTATTTGGAAAAATAGCTTTGCACAAATTCCTTTGCGCACTCGATGATCTGCGACTGCTGATCGTCGCTGAGCTGGCCGGTCTGCTCGATGGCATTGCACAGCGCGCCCTGCGTCTCGCCAAAGTGCTGCAAGAGCGCGGGGATAAACGCGTCAAGCTGCTCTGGCACGATCTCCTGAAAAACATGGTTCAGCCCCGCGACGAGCAGGATGACCTGCTCATACTGCTTGTAGGGGTGGAACTGCTTCTGCCGCAGCATGCGCATCAAGCCCTGACCGTAGGATAAAAGCTTTGCCGTCGACTCGTCGAGGTCGCTTGCAAACTGCGTGAACGACTCCATCTCGCGGTACTGCGAAAGGTCGAGGCGGATGGTCTTGGCTGCCTTTTTCATCGCCTTGGTCTGCGCGTCGCCGCCCACGCGGGACACGGACAGGCCCACATTCACCGCCGGACGCTGGCCGGAGAAGAACAGGCGCGTTTCCAGAATGAGCTGACCGTCGGTGATCGAAATGACGTTCGTCGGGATATAGGCCGACACGTCGCCGGACTGCGTCTCGATGATCGGCAGCGCCGTGATGCTGCCGCCGCCCTTCTCCTCGCTCAGATGCGCCGCGCGCTCGAGCAGGCGGGAGTGCAGATAGAACACGTCGCCCGGATACGCCTCGCGGCCCGGGGAGCGCTCCAACAGAAGGCTCATCGCGCGGTACGCGATGGCGTGCTTGGAAAGATCGTCGTAGACGATCAGCACGTCGCGGCCCTTATTCATAAAGTATTCGCCCATGGCGCAGCCCGCGTAGGGCGCAATGTACTGTAACGGCGCGGGATCGCTCGCCGTGGCGTTGACGATGATCGTATAATCCATCGCGCCGTGCGTCCGGTGCGGCGGACCGTGCTGCCTGCGCAGACGCTCGCGTCGTCGTCAAAGAGGATGCAGCCGACGCTGTCCTCGGATAAGTCCTGCACCATGCCGCGCACGCCGCCGTCGAAAAGCAGCACCTCGCCATAGGCGGCGCCCTCCAGCCCGTCCACGCGGGCAATGCCGTCGCCGACGGTCAGAACGGTGCCGACCTCCTGTGCCATGGCCTGCGGCGTCCATGAGAGCACCGTCTCCTTCAGCAGCGGGATGACGTCGCCCTGCGTGGCAGCGAGCTTTTCGAGCGCGTCCTTGAACTGGCTCAGGCGTCCGCCCGCGCTCCAGTCGTAGACCTCCGCGCCCACCTCGAGGCGGAAACCGTCGGGGTAGTCATCACTCTTTTGCCAGGTGAGCGTCGTGCCCTCGCCGTACTTTTCGGCGAGGAAGGCCAGAAATCGCTTCTCCTGCTCCTGCGACGGACGCACGGCAGAGAGCAGTACGGCCTCTAAATGCTCCGTGCGCTCAGCCATTGTCCTTGCGCTCCTCCGCCGTGTCCAGGAACTTGTCGTAAGCGTCCGACGTGCTGGAGAGCACCAGCTTTTCCGCCGCGGCGCTCATCAGCTCGGAAATTTCGCCCTTGGCCTGCTCCATCACGCGCTCATGCTCGCGCGCGGCATCTTCCCGCGCCTTGCGCACGATTTCGCCCGCCTGCTGCTCGGCCTGCGCGCGGCGCTCGTCCACCGCGTGCTGCAAGGCTTCGTTCGCCTCGCGCTGGCGGCGTGCGATCTCCTCGTCGGCGCTCTTGAGCTGCGCTTCATAGCCGGCCTTCGTCTTCTCGGCCTCGGCAAGCACGGCCTTGGCGTCCTCGTCCATCTTCTCATAGTGCGCCTTGCGGCTGTCCATAAAGCTCTTCACAGGCTTGTAGAGCAGAAAATACATCGCGCCGAACAGGATGACAAAGTTCAGCGCATGCAGCAGGATCTGCTGCAAATTGATATTAAGCGGCATTCAAAGCCCCTCCTTTTTGGGAGTGTTCTTCATCAAAGGACGAAGATAATGAGGATCGCCACGATCAGGGCGTAAATGATGACCGTCTCGATAAACACAAGGCCCATCATCATCGTGGTTCTGATCTGACTTGTGGCCTCGGGCTGGCGGGCTATGGCCTCGCTCGACTTGCCGACCGCAATGCCCATGGCCAGCGCGCCGCCAAGGCACGCAATGCCGATCATCACGCCCGAGCCCATCGCCTTGGCGGAGGTCACGTCGTTGTCGTTGCTGCCGGCCGTGACGCTCACGGTCTCAGTCACGTTGCTGTCGCTCCCGCTTTCGTTTGCGGCGAGGGCGGGAATGGTGCAGATCATCAGCGCGCACAGCAGCATCATCAGCGCTGCGAATTTCTTCATCGTTTTCATGGCAAATTTACCTCTTTCTTCAGGCAGCCGTTTCGCTGCGGGATTTTTTTACCTTTTTTGCCTTGGGCTTTTTCTCGTGCTTTTCGGTCGATTCGCCGTAGAACGTCGACACCAGCATCGTTAAAACATACGCCTGGATCAGCGCGTGCAGCAGCGTGAACATCACGCCCACGATGACCGGCAGCACATAGGAAAGCGCCGCGTAGTAATACACAAGCTCCGTCACGAGCGCGCCGGAAAGCAGCGCGCCGAAGAGTCGAAAGCTCATCGAGATTGGCAGCGAGAAATCCTTGAGCGCGTGCAGAAATCCGCCCACGCCCGCGGCGATCAGTCCGCCGAAGAGGATCACGCCGTAGCTCATCACGCCCAGCGCGATCGCCCCGTTGATATCGGACAGCGGCGCGGGCAGGCTGACGGCGTGGCCTGATGTGGTCACCACCTGAATGCCGAGCAGCTCAAAGAGCGTGCTGACAAAGATGTAAACACCGGCGGTGAAGATGTACGCCCGCAGGAATTTATTGCGGTGCGGGCTGCTGCCCTCGGCCAGGCCGTCGAACATGCCGACGATCTGCTCTAAAACGAGCTGGAACCTGCCGGGCACATATTTGAATTTTGGGATCACAAAAAGCCGGCACACAAGGGCGAATACTATTAAAATACCCGTCACGATGTAGGCGGAGATGAGCCCCGGGTTCACCTCGATCAGGCCAAACAGGCTCACCTTGTTCTGCTCGTGCAGCACCGCGTCACGCATGACCTCCTGGATCGGTTCGCTCTCGCCGCCTGACGGCGTGAGCAAACATCCGGCCAGCAGCGCCAGCACGATCACGGCGAACACGATCAGCTCGCGCGTTCGCTTTTTCTTATCCACGCGCCCTACCCCCTTTTGTTTCTATCATCCAATTTCTGCTTGGGATGCAGCACTTATTTATACCACCTGCACGCAGGAAATGCAAGTCTTCCTTCATGATTAACCGCCGCCTTACAGCATCTTTTCGTCTTCTTAACAGAGCCCTGACCCCTCCCCTTTTTCTTCAATAAATAGAGCGGCGGAAGGAGACAGTGCTGCCCCCTTCCGCCGCTCTATTCCACTTTTCTCGTTATCGTCACAATACGAAGATGATCAGGATGGCCACGATCAGCGCATAGATGATGACCGTCTCGATAAACACAAGACCCATCATCATCGACGTGCGGATCTGCCCCGCCGCCTCGGGCTGCTCGGCCATGTTGTTCGCCGCCTTCGCGACCGAATGCGCCATGCCCAGTGCGCCGCCAAAGCACGCCACACCGATAAGCGCCGCCACCGCCCAGATCTTGCGCACCTTGGTGGTGTTCTCCTCCGAGCGCGCGAGCTCTTCCTCGCTCACCGTCTGTGCGGCGGGCTCTGCGTCCGCCGTACCGCCCGCGGCGGCCAGCGCCGGAATCGTCAGCGCGCACAGCAGCGCCAGCACGGCAAACAGCGACCAAATTCGTTTCATCATTCGACTCCTTAACGCAAAAATGCAGTTTCTTTACGAAATCTTTATAAAGACTATATACCACCCGTGCGCCGATGGCAAGCCTTTTTATAAAAAGCACAAAAAGTAGGATCCTCTCCCTTAATTTTTCGTTTTTTCTTTCTCTTGAGAGTAGCATTTTCCGCGCGTTTCTGCTATCGTGTAGAAAAACAAATCACGTTGAGAGGAAATACTCATGTTCTGGGACAACGTCGCTGGGGTCTATGACCTCTTCGCCGACATCTTTAATAAAGAAACGCACAAGGCGCTCATTGCCGCCGTCAGTTCCCGCATCACACCAGACGACGCGGTGCTCGAATGCGCCTGCGGCACGGGACTGCTCACCGGCGCCATCGCCGAGCGCTGCCGGACGCTTCTCGCGACGGACTTCTCCGCCAACATGCTCAAGCGGGCGAAGAAGAAATACGGCGCGCTGCCGAACGTCACGTTCCGCCAGGCCGACATCCTGCATTTAGACGAGCCGGACGGGCAGTTCGACGTGGTCATCGCCGCAAATGTCATCCACCTGCTCGACGAGCCGTACAAGGCCCTTGCCGAGCTCGACCGCGTCTGCCGCAGCGGCGGCACGATCATCGTCCCGACCTATATGAACCGCAGCGAGCAGGGCAAAACGAGCGGCTTTGCCTCGACCGTCGGCAAGGCGGGCGCGGACTTCAAGCGTCAGTTCACGTTCGACACGTATAAGCAGTTTATCGCCGCGGCGGGCTACGACGATGTCGACTACGCCTACTGTCCCGGCCGCGTGCCCTGCGCCGTCGCCGTGATCCACAAGCCGTAAAAAGCAAGAAAAAAGGCTCCGCAGAGTATTCTGCGGAGCCTTTTTTACATTTTGTATTCACTTTCTCTTCTGCCGGCGGATGTCTTCGCCGAAAAAGAGCAGCATTTGATACTCTCCCTGCAATCTTGACAGCACCGGCGCGCCGTAGCGCCGCCCGAGCTCGTCGGGGCTCAGGTTCGTGGAGATGACAGTCTTCTTCCCCGTGATGAGGCGCGTGTTGACGATCTGATACATCGCGCTGTGGACAAAGCTCGTCATCAGCTCGGTGCCGAGGTCGTCTAAAATCAGCAGGTCGCAGCCGAGCGCGCGGCTCACGGCGGTGTCGGCGTTCTCGCCGTCGTCGCGGCCGAACTTCTGCGCCTCGAAGCGGGCGAAGATGTGCCCCGCCGTGTCGTAGACCACGCTGTGGCCGCTCGCGCTCACGACGCGTGCGATGGACGCGGAGAGGAACGTTTTCCCCAGTCCCGTGCCGCCGGTCAGCAGCAGGTTGCCGCTCTTGGGCGAAAACTCGTGCGCGTAGTCCTGACAGATGTCGTACACGCGCTCCATGTTCGTGCGCGGCGACACGCCGAGGTCCTCGTCCGGCACGGACGAATAGTAGTCGAAGTTGAAATTTTCGAAGCACTGCGAGCCGAGGTCCAAAAGGCCCGAGAGCTCCTTGTTCTGCTCCTTGGCGTAATAGCCGCGCAGGCACGAGCAGACCTCGCTGCCGAGAAAGCCCGTGTCGTTGCAGCGCGAGCACTTGGGCTTTTCCTCGAGATAGTCGCCCGGCAGTCCCAGGCGCGTCAGGAGAAGGCGCTTTTCCTGCTGCAAGTTGAGGTTTTCCTCCCGCAGCGCCTCAATGGCCGGGCGCGGGTCCGTCCCGCGGCGCAGGCCGGAGGCGATGATCTTCGCCATCGTGTGCGACAGCTCGCGGTCGATCTCCTCAATGCGCGGGCACTTGGTATACACCGCGCGCTCGCGCGCGCGAAAATTCTCCGCGCGGCGCTGCTTGTCCTCGTCGAAGCGCGCCAGCGCCTGGCGCATCAGCCGCCCATCGTAAGACATCCTTCTCCCCCGCTTTCGTTACTGATTCAAATATTCCTTCATCCAAGCGTTGCCGCCGGTGGTGTTCTTTTTCGGCTTGCTCTGCTCCTTGGCGTTCTCGGCCCTGACCTCGGCGAGCGTGTGCAGGCCCTTTTCGTGCCAGCGCTTCAAAATGCCGTTGCAGTACGGCCAGCGGAATTCGTGGCAGTGCAGGATCGTCCGGTCGTAAGCCTCAGCCACGGTCTCCGCCGGAAAGCCCATCTCCGCCCACGCGGAGAGGTACTTTTCCTCGCTCGGCGCGCTTGCGCGGCCCTGCATTTGCAGCGCCGCCATGTACTCGGGGTACCTGCCGCGCAGGGCTTGCTCGCGCTTCATGTACTCGCTGGCCTTTTCGATGGAAAAGAGCTCCTTGCGCGCCCAGACGTAGCCCTCTTTTTCGATCTCGCGCATGTTGGGCAGCCGCCCCTCGCCGAACTGCTGCTCCTTTTTCGCGATGCAGTAGTTGACGAGCGTGTAGACCACGTCCGCGGGCAAGCCGAGGTTTTCGTACAGCCCTAACAGCTTCTTGACCGACGGGGTCGAGAGCGGGCCGAGCTTGTGCTCCACCTCGCGCAGAAGGCAGGCGAAGCGCCCGTCGCCCTCCAGCTTTCGCGCGATGTCTTCGCGCGTGTACTCGGGCGGCTCGCTGAGCTGCTGGGGCGGCGGAAGGGGCGCTTCCTCCTTCTTCTCCGGCGCGCCGACGAGCTTCATCTCGTAGAGCGCCTGCTCCGCCGCGCGAAGACGCGTTTCGTCCCACTTGAGCTCGCGCGCGAGCTTGCCGGAGTCCGCCGCGCCGCGCGCATGCAGGATGGCGAGGTACAGCAGCGCCGCGTCGCCGCTGCCACCCGCGATCAATCGCTTGACCGTCGCCGATGAGAGCGTGATGTTCTCCTCGGTGCTCAAATGCAGCACATAGCCTGCCATGTTCCCCGCCTCCTTTCGTCCATTTTCGATTCCATTATTCTACATGAAATTTTCCCGTTCGTAAACATGAAATTTTTTGCTTCCCCCTTTTCACATTTTCACTCCCGTGTTATACTGTTAGAGATTATATGGGTGGAATTTGCCCTTTTTTGTGCAACGCCGAAATAGAAAGGAGCACACAAATCATGGAAAACCGCATCACGATCTCCATCTGCGACGAGGAATACACCTTTGTCGCCGAGGAAGCCCCCTCCTATATGCAGAAGGTCGGCTCCTACGTCAACGACAAAATGAGCGAGCTGCTCGACGCTGCCAAGGTCGGCCGCACGGACGCCGCCGTGCTGACCGCCGTGAACATCACCGACGAGCTCTTCAAAGAGCGCGAGGCCGGCGACGCGCTGCGCCGTCAGGTCAAGCAGTACCTCGACGAGGCTTCTCAGGCCAAGAATGAGGTCAGCGAGCTCAAGCGCGAGATCTTCAAGCTCCAGCAGCAGAAAAAGTAAACCCTTGACGACGGAGCTGTTAGCGCCCGCGGGCGGGCAGGAGGCGCTTGTTGCCGCCGTACAGAGCGGCGCAGACGCCGTGTATATGGGCTTTGGCGCGTTCAACGCGCGCCGCAGCGCGAGGAACTTCTCTGACGGGGAATTCCGCGCGGCGGTCTCTTATTGCCATTTGCGGGGCGTGAAGGTCTATCTGACGCTCAACACGCTCGTCACCGACCGCGAGCTCCCCGCGCTTGCCGCGGAGGCGCGCACCGCGTCGGAGTGCGGTGTGGACGCAATCCTGGTGCAGGACTGGGGCGTTCTGGCGACGCTGCAAAAAATTATTCCCGACGTGCCGCTGCACGCCTCGACGCAGATGAGCCTGCACACGCTCTCGGGCGTTCAGGAAGCGGCAAGGCTCGGCATGACGCGCGCGGTGCTCGCGCGCGAGCTTTCGCGCGGGGAGATCGCCGAAATCTGCCAAAAAAGCCCCATCGAGATCGAAACGTTCGTCCACGGCGCGCTGTGCATGTGCTACAGCGGCCAGTGCGAGATGTCTGCCGTCATCGGGCGGCGCAGCGGCAACCGCGGCGCCTGCGCCCAGCCCTGCCGTCTGCCCTACGGCTTTTCCGGCAGGGCGGACGTCCATCCGCTGAGCTTGAAGGACGCGAACCTCGCGCCCTTCGTGCCGGAGATGATGGATATGGGTGTCGCATGCCTCAAGATTGAGGGGCGCATGAAGCGGCCGGAGTATGTCGCCGCCGTGACGGAAATATACGCGCGCCTTCTGCGCGAGCATCGCGGCCCGACGAAGGACGAGCAGAAAAAGCTCGCCCTCGCCTTCTCGCGCGACGGCTTTACCGAGGGGTACTACCGCGGCGTGCGCGGACGCGAGATGTTCGGCACGCGGCCCGAAAATGCAAGATGGCCCGAGGACTGGTTCAGCAAGATTCGCGCGCGCTATGAAAAGGAAAATCTGCGTCTCGTGCCGCTCGCATTAAATTGCACCATCCGCGCCGGAGAGCCGATGCACCTGACAGCCGAGGACGCAGACGGCCATGCTGTGACCGTCACCGGCGCAATTCCCGAGGCGGCGCGCAGCCGCGCCGTCACCGCGGAAGAGGTCGAAACGCGCCTCAGGAAAACCGGCGGCACGGCGTTTTCGGTGACGCATTGCACCATCGCACTCGACGGTGGCCTCGCCGTCAGTGCAGGTGCGCTCAACGCCCTGCGCCGCGAAGCGCTTGCGCAGATGGAAGCGCTGCGCACCGCTGTGCCGAAACGCCGCGTGTTCGGCTTTGTCCTGCCCGAAACGGTCAAAAACGGCGCGGACAAGCCGCTTTTGACCGTCTCCCTCCACAGGGCCGAGCAGCTAAGCGAAGAGCTTGTCGCCCTCGTCCCCGCGCGAGTGTATGTGCCCGTCGAGCTGCTGCCCCAGCTTGATCTTGCGCCCTATCGCGGCAGAACGGAATTTTTCGCGGTGCTGCCGCGCATCTACCGCACGCAGGACGAGCCTATTTTGCGCGCGCTGCTCGAGGACGCCGCCAAAAAAGGCGTCACGGGCGTGTCGATCGGCAACCTCGGCCACCTGCCGCTCGCGCGTGGACTTGATGCAGCGCTCCATGGCGACTGGGCGCTGAACCTCTACAACTCCGCCGCGCTCGCTTTCTGGAAAGAACAGGGACTTTCGAGCGCGTGCGTCTCGTTCGAGCTGCGCGACGCGCAGATTCGGGACCTCAGCAAGTGTTTCCCGTGCGAGGCCATCGTCTATGGCCGCCTTCCCCTGATGCTCACGGAAAACTGCCTGAATGCGAACGCGTTCGGCTGTCGATACTTTACTGAGCGCCCCGCCTCCGTTCCCTGCGACGGCGCGTGCGCAAGCGCCCCCGAGCTGACCGACCGGCGCGGCGAGCACTTCCCCGTGCTGCGCGCGTGGGGCTGCCGCAGCGAGATCGAGAACGGAAAGATTCTTTATCTCGCGGACAAATCGAAGGACTGGCAGACGCTCGGTCTGCGCTTTGCGCAGCTCCGTTTCACGACCGAGAGCGCCTCTGAATGCGTCCGCGTGCTGCGCGCGTATCAGGGTGAGACGGTCGAAGCGCCGGAGAATATCACCCGTGGTCTCTTCTATCGCGGCGCAGAATGAATTCCAAATTGTAATTTTTTATCTTGATTATACTTTTTATTATCAAATAGTGAGGCAATATCATGGCAATCGTTTTGGCATCTCAATCCCCGCGCCGTCAGGAGCTTTTGCAGCGCATCGGCGTAGAGGACTTCAAAGCCCTCTCGCTCGACATCGACGAGAGCTATCCCGCCGGTCTCTCTCCCGAGGACACGGTGCGCTACATTGCAAAGAAGAAGTGCGACGCTGCCGCCGCGCTCTGCGCGCCCGACGATCTCATTATCACGGCGGACACGATGGTCTTTTTGGACAATGACCGCCTCGGAAAACCGCGCGACGAGGAGGACGCGCTGCGCATGCTGCGCGCGCTTTCCGGCCGCGCTCACACGGTCTGCACGGGCGTGAGCGTTCGCCGCGGCGCGCAGGAAGAGCGCTTCGCCGTGTCCACGCGCGTCTTTTTCCGCCCGATGACGGACGACGAGATCCGCGCCTACATCAAAACCGGCGAGCCGATGGACAAAGCCGGCGCCTACGGCGTGCAGAGCCGCGGCGCGCTCTTCGTCGAGCGCATCGACGGCGACTTTTTCAACGTCATGGGACTGCCCGTTGAGCAGCTTGGCTTAGTGCTCTCGCGCTTTGGCGTCAAGCTCCTCTAACCTCTCCCCTGCCCTACGATGAAAGGAGGGTAAGCCTTGAAAGAATTTTTCCGTCAGCACGGGCTGCGCATTCTGGCCGTCGCCGCGGCGGTCGCCGTGGCATTGAGCCTTTTGACCTACTTTTCCTCGACGTCCTCGGTGCTTGAAAACATCGCGGGCGTGCTGACGTACCCGTTCCGCGCCGCTGCCACCGCCGTGAGCGACTGGGCGGCCGACAAGCGCCAGTATTACGAGGACACGACCACACTCAAGGAGGAAAACGCGGCGCTCAAAAAAGAGATCGCGGACCTTCGCGCCCAGCAGCGTCAGGCGCAGGCCGACAGCGAGGAAAACAAGCTCCTGCGCGAGCTTTTGAAGCTGCAGGAGCAGCGGCGCGACTTCCAGTTCGTCTCCACGGCCGTGCTTGCCCACAGCGAGAGCAGCTGGACGTCGTCGCTGTCTCTCAACCACGGCACCGATCAGGACATCGCCGTGGGCGACTGCGTCGTCAGCGCCGAGGGCTATCTCGTCGGCGTCATTTCCGAGGTCGGCCTCAACTGGTCGACGGTGCTGACCGTCATCGACACGGACACCGAGCTCGGCGCGCGCATCTTCCGCACCGGCGAGGTCGCCGTGGCGGAGGGTGACTTCGCCCTGATGGGTCAGGGCAAATTAAAGCTCTCGTACCTCACGTCGGACGACGAGGTGCTCATCGGCGACCAGATCGTCACGTCGGGCCTTGGCGGATATTACCCGAGCGGCCTTGTCATCGGTTCGGTCGAATCGCTCCAGACCGGCGACGACGGCCTTGCCCGCTACGCGGTCCTCGCGCCCATGATGGACTTTGCCGCCCTGACCGAGGTGTTCGTCATCACGGACTACGACATTGTCGACTGAGGGAGGCGCGCATGAATCTCACCCAAACCACCGCGCTTAAGTGGACGTTTTACGCGCTCGCCGCCGCGGCGCTCTTTTTCCTGCGGCGGCTGCTTCTCGGGTCGATGACGTTTTTCGGCGTCATCCCCTTTCTGCCGCCCGTCATTTTGGCGGTCATGGCATCGTTCGAGCTGCCGCGCTCGTCCGTCATCGCGGGCATCGTCTTCGGCGCGCTGTGCGACCTTGTGCTCCCCGCACCATTCGCGTGCTTGTACACGATCGCGTTCACGCTTGCGGCACTGCTCATCTCAACAGTTGTCAGTAATTTGCTGCAGCAGGGCTTTGCCCGTGCGCTGCTCTCGACCGTGCTGACATTTCTGCTCGTTGACCTCTTGCAGGCGTTCGCGCTGCTGCCGCGCAGCGGCTCGACCGCCATTTTGCCGATGCTGCACCTGTTTGCGCGCGAAACGGCGCTCTCGTGCCTGCTTCTTCTGCCGGTCTATCCGGCGCTGCGCGCCATCCGCCGCATCTTCCCCGACTGATTTTCCCCATTTTCCCCAAGCCTCAAGGAAAGGAGGCCGCTATGGATCCCAAACGCTTTACCCGCCGCCTGATCGCGCTCGGCGCGGCGATGTTTTTCTGCGCGCTCGTATTCGTCGTCACGCTCTTTGACGCACAGATCGTCAACGGCGACGATTACCTCGACAAGTCCATCCGCACGAACGCCAAGACCGAGACCGTCAAGGCCTCGCGCGGCATCCTCACCGACCGCAACGGCAAGGTGCTCGTGTCGAACCGCGCGGTCTACACGCTGAATTTTGATTCCTCGCTCGTCTCTTCCGACGAGCTCAACGACGCACTGCTGCGCGTCATCGAACTGATGAACGCGCAGGGCGTTGAAATTAAGGACACGCTTCCGCTCGCCAGGACCTCGCCCTACGCCTACGACACCGCGAACGGCAGCGCGAAAACGCTCGTCAAATACCTCGTCTCGCTCAAGTGGATCAATGAAACGAACGTCGGCGACGACGGCCTCCCCACTACGCTGACAGGCTCTGCGCTGTATCTGAAGCTGCGCAGCGAGTACGGGATCGACGAAACGCTCCCGAATTCCACGGTGCGCACGCTCATCGGGCTGCGCTACTCCCTCGCCTCCGCCAAGATGAACGGCTCCACGACCTTCGAATTTGCGAGCGACGTGGATGTTTCGCTCATTTCCCTCATTAAGGATGGCAACTATGCCGGCGTGCAGGTGGATACCTCGTCCGTGCGCGTTTACGAGACCGACTACGCCGCCCACGTCCTCGGCTACACCGGCAGCATTCAGGACTGGGACGATTATAAGGATAAGGACGGCTACACGCTCGCGAGCACCGTCGGCATCTCCGGCGTGGAGAGCGCCTTTGAAGACTATCTTCACGGCAGCGACGGCAAGCGCCTTGTCACGCTCAACGAATCCGGCAAGATCACCGGCGAGCTCTACTCCGTCGAGCCCAAGCCCGGCTCCACCGTGGCGTTGACGATCGACATCGACTTTCAGGCACAGGTGGAGGAGGCGCTCAAAAATACCGTCTCTTCCATGACAAAATCCGACGGCATCGACCGCGGCGCGGCCGTGGCCGTCGTGCAGGTCGGCACGGGCGACGTGCTGGCGCTTGCGTCCTATCCGACCTATTCCCTCTCGACGTTCCGTCAGGACCTTGCAGAGCTCTCCACCGACCCCTTGCAGCCGATGTGGAATCGTGCCACGCAGGGAAAATACGCCCCCGGCTCGACCTTAAAGCCCTTGACGGCCATCGCCGCGCTCGAATCCGGCGCGACGACCGTGCGCGAAAAGATCTACGACTCCGGCAAGTGGACGTACCCCGGCTACTCCGCGAGCTACACCTACTGCTGGAAGCGCAGCGGCCACGGCTCGCTCAACGTCCGCGGCGCGATCATGAATTCCTGCAACTATTTCTTCGCCGAAATGGGCTACCGCATGGGCATGGACACGCTGCGCGAGTATTACGCGAAATTCGGCCTCGGCGCGCCGACCGGTATTGAGATCGGCGACACCGCGGGCCGCCTTCCCTCGCAGAACGAGGGCGAGAACCTTGCCCCGTGGGCGGCGTTCGGTCAGGCGAATCAGGAATACTCCCCCCTCCAGCTCGCAAATTACATCGCGACGCTCTGCGGCGGGGGTGACCGCTACGCCACGCACCTTTTGAAAAACGTCCGCTCCAGCGGCTCCGGTGCGCTCGAATACGTTTACGACGCCGAGCCGGTCGAGACGATCGCCATGAGCAGCGAAAATCTCTCCGCCGTCCTCGCCGGTATGCACGACCTTGCGACTGACGGCGCGGTGTCGCAGTATTTCAAGGACTGTATCGTCGACGCCGCGGCCAAGACCGGTACGATCCAGACTGGCGACACGAAGAACAACAACGGCGCGTTCGTCTGCTTCGCCCCCTACGACGATCCGCAGATCGCCGTCGCCATCGTCATCGAAAAGGGCGGCTCCGGCGCAGCGTTGGCCTCCACCGCCGTGCAGGTGCTCAACGCTTACTTCTCCAACACGTCCGCGTCCTCCGCGATCACGGGCGAAAATACACTGCTGGGTTAAGCGCGCCGTTTCGGCGCGCTTTTGCCTGTTTCAGCCGCTTTATTTGGCAGAAAGGAATATGTTATGTCAGCTAAATGGTTTGATCCGCGCGATCTTCTCTTCAAATCTCCCTTTGGCGCGGTGCCCTGCGGCGCCGATGTCTCGTTCTGCTTTCGCCCCGAGCGCGGCGCGGCGGTCACGCGCTGTGAGCTGCTTGCTCACGGCGAGTTTGCCGACCAATGGACGACGGAGGAGCTTACTCCCGCGCAGGAGGACGGCCACGTCGTCTATCGCGGCATCTTCACCGCGCCGGATGACGTGGAGCTCGTCTGGTACCACTTCCGCCTCTCGTGGGCGGACGGCGGCACGAGCTGCTACGGCAAAAACGGCCTCTGCGCATGGGACGCGGTCGAGCCCTGGCAGCTCACGGTCTACGACGACACACACAAAACGCCCGCGTGGTTCGGCCGCGGCGTGACGTATCAGATCTTCCCCGACCGCTTCCGCCGCGCTAAATCTCGTGATGTTGCAGGCCTTGTCGGCCCGCGCACGCTGCACAAAAATTGGGACGAGCTTCCCGAATACCGCCCGAACGCCGAGGGCGAGATCACGTGCAGCGACTTTTTCGGCGGTGACTTGCAGGGGATCACGGAAAAGCTCGACTACCTCGCCTCTCTCGGTGTGACGACACTCTACCTCTGCCCGATCTTCGAGGCCTCGACCAACCACCGCTACGACACGGCCTGTTATGAGCGCATTGACCCGCTGCTCGGCGATGAAGCGGACTTCCGCACGCTCTGCGCGGAGGCGAAAAAGCGCAGCATCTACGTAATGCTCGACGGCGTCTTCAACCACACGGGGCGAAAGAGCGTCTACTTCAACGCCGACGGCTTTTACGACGACCTCGGTGCGGCGCAGGGCGAGCAGTCGCCCTACTACCGCTGGTACAACTTCCACCCCTTCCCCGACGAGTACGACGCCTGGTGGGGCATCAAGAACCTGCCCGCAGTCAACGAGCTGGAAAAGAGCTATGTTGACTACATTATTGAGGGCAACAACTCCATTATCAAGCGCTGGCTGCGCGCGGGCGCATCCGGCTGGCGGCTCGACGTCGCCGACGAGCTCCCCGACGAGTTCATCGCCAAAATCCGCGCGGCGATGAACGAGGAGAACCCCGACACTTATCTTCTTGGCGAGGTCTGGGAGGACGGCACGACGAAGATCGCCTACTCCCAGCGCCGCAAGTACCTTTTGGGCCGCGAGACGAATGGCCTGATGAACTACCCGTTCCGCACGGCGCTGATGGCCTATTTGCTCGGCGGCGGCGCGGAATACTTCCGCGACAGCATGGAGGAGCTGCGCGAAAACTATCCTGCGCCCGCGTTCTACGGCGCGATGAATTTCCTCTCGACCCACGACACGCCAAGGCTTTTGACGATCTTAGGCCTCACCTCCCCCGCGCCGCAGACGCGCGACGAGCGCGCGGTCTATCAGCTCAGCGATTCCGACCTTGCGCGCGGCATGTCGCTCCTCAAGCTCGCGGCTCTGATCCTCTACACCTTCCCCGGCTCGCCGATGCTCTACTACGGCGACGAGGCCGGCATGCAGGGCTTTGAAGACCCGTTCAACCGCGGAACCTACCCGTGGGGACGCGAGAATGCCGAATTGGTGCAATACTTCCAACAGCTCGGCGCGCTGCGCAAATCGCACGAGGCACTGCAAAGCGGCACGATCGTCTACCATGCCGCGCAGGGCCGCGCGCTGGCGTTCTCGCGCCGCACGGAGCACGACCACTGCCTCACGGCAGTCAATGCCGGCGACGAGCCCGTCACGCTCACCCTTCCGTGGGACGGCACGCTCGCCGAGGACGCCCTGTCCCATCAGGAGTTCTTCTGCGGCAACGGCCTGCTCCGCCTGACGCTCGAGCCCTACGGTACGATGCTGCTGACCCAGCCGCAGGAGTGATTTGTTTCACGTGAAACACTGATTTCAGGTCATGGTAAAGGTCAGCGCCTTTACCATGACCCTTTTCTGTCCTCAGCACTGCCCCAGCGGTGATACCCCATCACCGGCCCAAACAGGGGCAAATCGGGACGTAAAGGCCTGCGCCTTGTCATGTTTCACGTGAAACAAATTTGCAAAATTTGAGCTTCCCTGTTGAAATTGAGCCGTTTTGTGCTATACTGAACAAGAATGAAAATGGATCAATGCTTCTATGACTAAGGTGGGTGTTTTTTTGGCTAAAATCGTTGCAATCGTCAATCAAAAGGGCGGCGTCGGCAAAACGACGACCTGTGTCAACCTGACCTCCTCCCTCAAGGAGAAAGGCAATCGCGTCCTGCTGTGTGACTTTGACCCGCAGGCCAACTCCACCTCCGGCATGGGTGTGGACAAGGCCGCCTCGCGCGGCGTTTACGACGTGCTCATCAACGGTGCGGACGTCACGGCCAGCGTGGCGCACACGCGCTACGGCGATGTGCTCCCCTCCTCGAAAGCCTTGGCGGGCGCGGGTATTGAGATGATCGACCGCGAAAACCGCGAATTCCTGCTCAAGCAGGCGCTCGATATTCTCTCGCCCAATTACGACTTTATCCTCATCGACTGCCCGCCGTCGCTCGAACTCTTAACGGTCAACGCCCTCTGCGCCGCGAATTCCCTGATCGTTCCCGTGCAGGGCGAATATTTCGCGCTCGAAGGCCTGTCCGACCTGATGCACACGGTCCGCATGGTGCGCCGCAGCCTGAATCCCGGCCTGGAGCTCGAAGGCGTTCTGCTCACGATGTTCGACGGGCGCACGAATCTTGCCCTCCAAGTTGCGGAAGAGGTCAAGCGCTACTTCCCCGGCAAGGTGTATTCGACCGTCATCCCCCGCAATGTGCGCCTTTCCGAAGCGCCGAGCCACGGCAAGCCGATCAACTACTACGACCGCACCTCCCGCGGCGCGGAAGCGTACAGCGACCTCGCCAACGAATTTTTGAAGCAGAACCGCTGATACATTAAATATAAGGGCGCATTCCGCCCGCTTCATCCCACAGAAAGGAGAAGTTTCCATGGCAAATGCAAACCGCGGGCTCGGCAAGGGGCTCGGCGCGCTGCTGGGCGACGCCGCCCTGCGCACCGACACGTCCGACAACCTCTACCTCCCCATCTCGCAGATCGAACCCTACGCCAATCAGCCGCGCCGCCACTTCGATGAAGAGGCTCTGCAGGATCTGGCCGATTCCATCCGCGAGCACGGCATTATCCAGCCGTTGACGGTCCGCCGCCTTTCTTCCGGCTACTATCAGATCATCGCGGGCGAGCGCCGCTGGCGCGCCGCGCGCATCGCCGGTCTTGCCGAAGTGCCCGCCATCGTCATCGAGGCGGACGACCGCAAGATGACCGAGCTCTCGCTCATCGAAAACCTCCAGCGCGAAGACCTTGACCCCATCGAAGAAGCCGAGGGCTACAAAACGCTGATGGACAACTACCATCTCACGCAGGAGGAGGCCGCCGAGCGTGTCGGCAAGTCCCGCTCCGCCGTGGCAAACAGCCTGAGATTGTTAGGGCTTTGCCCCGAAGTGCGGCAAATGCTGCAAAACGGTGAACTCTCCGGCGGTCATGCCCGCGCGCTGCTGCCGCTCAAGGCCGATTTGCAGCTCGACGCGGCAAACCTGATCGTCAAGCAGGGCCTCAGCGTCCGCCAGACCGAGGCGCTCGCCAAGCGCCTGAGTAACCCTAAGGAAGAGCGCAAACCCACGAACGACGAGCTCATCGCCGAGAGCTACGGCCGTCTGGCCGCGCAGGAGCTCAGCGATAAGATCGGCCGCACCTGCCGCATCGTGTCCGGCAAGAAAAAAGGCCGCATTGAGCTCGACTACTACGGCATCGACGACTTAAACGATCTGCTCGAAGCGCTCGCCGCCATCAAACGCAGAAAGAACGGAGACGAATAACCATGTCCGATTTGATTCACGAGGGCCCCAAGGACCCGAATAAGCCGCCCGTGCCCGGCGAAGAAAAGCCCACCACCGAGCGCGAGCGCATGAAAAAAGTATATACTTACGTTGCGATCCTCTTCACCGTGGCATTTTTGCTGATTTTGTGGACATTTCTCATGAATCAGCGCAGCATCAACGAGATCAAGGACGGCAACACCGCCCTGCAAAGCACCTTACAGCAGAACGACTCGCTCGAAGCGCACATCGCTGAGCTTGAAGAGCAGCTTGCGACCGCGGAAGAGGACAAAAAGGCGCTCGACGAGACCGTCGGCGTGCAGTCCAACCAACTGCGCGCGCTCGACTGGTTGCTTGAGATCGAAAACGCCTACAACACCGGCGATCTCGGCGCCGCGAAAGACAACATCCGCTCATTCGAGGAGACCGGCACGGTGGAATTCCTGCCCAAGGAGCCGCTGCGTACCGGTATCACCGGCGACGACGCCCCCTCCCCCGCCGCGCGCTACCAGTCCATTGTGGACAAGCTGTTTCCGGACGGCGTAAAATAAGAAGCCAAATGGTCATTTACTTTACAACGATAACGAGGTAAATCATTATGCTGGATATGAAATTCCTGCGGGAAAATCCCGATCTGGTCAAGGAAAACATCAAGAAGAAGTTCCAGGACGAAAAGCTCCCCCTCGTCGACGAGGTCATCGAGCTCGACGCCAAGAACCGCGCCGCCATCACCGAGGCGAGCGAGCTGCGCGCCAGCCGCAACGCCCTCTCGAAGCAGATCGGCATGCTGATGGGTCAGGCGAAGAAGGACCCGAGCAAGCTCGAAGAAGCCGAAAAGATCAAGGCAACCGTCAAGGCGAACGCCGACCGCCTGGCCGAGCTTGAAAAGCTCGAAGAGGAGTATGAGCAGAAGATCCACAAGATCATGCTGCTGATTCCGAACATTATCGACCCCAGCGTCCCCATCGGCCCGGACGACAGCTGCAATGTCGAGGTCGAGCGTTTCGGCGAGCCGAAGGTTCCCGATTTTGAAATTCCCTACCACACGCAGATCATGGAGAGCTTTGACGGCGTCGACATGGACGCTGCGGGCCGCGTCTCCGGCGCGGGCTTCTACTACCTGCTCGGCGACATCGCGCGCCTGCACGAGGGCGTGCTCGCTTACGCGCGCGACTTTATGATCGACAAGGGCTTCACATTCTGCATCCCGCCGTTCATGATCCACGGCAACGTGGTCGAGGGCGTCATGAGCCAGAACGACATGGACGCCATGATGTACAAGATCGAGGGCGAGGACCTCTACCTCATCGGCACGAGCGAGCACTCGATGGTCGGCCGCTTCATCGGCGAAATTCTGCCCGAGAGCAGCCTTCCCCAGACGCTGACGTCCTACTCCCCCTGCTTCCGCAAGGAGAAGGGCTCGCACGGCATCGAGGAGCGCG
>ENA-UAPA01000473-UAPA01000473.1-human-gut-metagenome-genome-assembly--contig:-NODE-473-length-20281-cov-8.505785_pt1 | contig 20281 bp, 18 predicted proteins | sample MGYA00243476_ERZ654569 | MGnify/ENA primary metagenome ERZ654569 (study PRJEB26926, sample SAMN06164726) | human gut metagenome | biome: ENVO:00009003; feature: ENVO:2100002; material: ENVO:00002003... | reverse complement strand
GGAGAGGTGCTTTGTTCTGACGGGTTTCACTTACAGAGAATGTGACGCGAAAAAAATTCGCCGGTGTTCCGTTTGATGATAAAAATAGCCCCCGGCAAGTGATAGGTGTATCGATTCGCCAGGCTCTCGATCTTTGTGCCGTCGATGAACACTTCCTCTTACAACAAAAAATGAGATAGGCAACCCCTTTCGGGGAAGTCTATCTCATTTTTTTCGTTGGGGCTATTTTGCAACAGCCCCATTTTTGTTTGCTCTGTTTTATTTTTTGCGGGTCGGCAATAGTTTCTTTTTTACCTGTTTTCGGCTTTCAGCACCGTTGCCTCAGCAGGCGGCGGTGTGAGGGTGGAGTGGGCCAGAATAAAGGCAGCGGCGCGGCTGGATGCGATGCGCTGGGCGGCGCGGCGGCGGTCGTTGGAAGCGAAGGTGTGCTCCCCGTCCCGCTTTGCGTCCCAGTGGGCAAGCTCATCGTCCACCTCGGCTTCCGTCGGCCAGAGCTCTTCTTTCTGCGCCACCAGCAGCAGACCCATCCGGCTGCGCAGCTTGCGCTCGGCCTCGGTATGGAGCCAGGCTCGGAATTCTTCCACAGTCTGGCCCTGCACCTTTAAGTACTGGTCAAAATTGACGCCGTTGGCCTGCATCCGCAGGTTGAACTGGCGCTGCTCGGCAAAGTAGTTGCCGGCCACCAGCTGCTTGGGCAGCGGGCCGGTGACGTGTGTACCCAGCTGGGCGATGAGGGCCTGTTCGGCCACGGCGCGGGCCTGCTGGCAGCGCTGGGCGTAGATGTCCTGCGTCACCTTGGCGCGGAGGGCGCGCTTGCCCTCGGCGTCGGCGGCGCGGTCTTCGTCACCGTGGCGGCGGTTTATTTCAAGCTCGATGGTCAGCTCCCGGATAGGCCGAGGCTGGATGGGCTGGGTAAAGCCGGTGTACTCTCCCAGTTCCAGCGGCGGCAGGCAGAAGAACTGCACCCCCGCCCGGAAGCCCTCGGCCCGATTCACGGCCAGAAGCTCAAAATCCGGGTCGGTGACGGGCTGCAGATCGTTTTCTTGCATCAGCTGGGCGAACAGGGGCGAGAAACCCTCCAGAATCGCCCGATTGACCGCCGCCGTCAGCAGGTCATCCTCGTCCTGCGGAGCGTCCGGGGCCGCCTTTTCGGCCTGCACCGCCGCTTCCAGCTCTTCTGCTGCGGCGGAAAAGACCACCCGGCAGTCACCGGGTTCTGCCATGCCAAAATGTTCGAGTTTCATTTTCTTCTCCCCCTCTCAGCGGACGATGCCGGCCATCAGCACCAGCAGCACGATGCCCAGCACCACATACAGCACCTCTGCCCCCAGGACGGACTTGTCGCCCTCGACGTACATCTCGGCGGGGTCGTCGGGGTTATAATAAAGGGTGACGACAGCTCCCTGTGCAAGCTCTCTGCCCTTGGCAGACTTGGGGTAATGGAGGCGGTGGGTGCCGCCAGCAGTGGTGAACTCCAACAGGTAGGCTTCGCCGTCCCGGCTCTGGACCGTGCCTGCCACAGCGGCCTCGACCTTTTCGCCCCTGGTCATGAGCTTGCGGCGTCTCGACCAGCTCCGCCATGCCATGTAAAACATAATGCCTGCACCGATGAGAAAGATAATGATGTTGAACATTCGCAGTTTCCCTCTTCCGTAAATAGTCCCGCCGGGCCGCTGCCCCGCAGGGGTAATATTTATTGTATCATACTCCGCCGGATTTTTCGCCCCATTCGGCCTATACGGAATGCAACAATTTTCGTAAAAAAATTTGTCGTACTATTTTTGCAAAAAATGCTTGACTTTCTTTGCACCTGTGGTATAATAATCATCGTTCCGAGCCGAACGGCAGCGAACAAAACAGAATATGCGGATATGGCGGAATTGGCAGACGCGTTAGATTCAGGTTCTAATCGGGGCAACTCGGTGGAGGTTCAAGTCCTCTTATCCGCACTCTTGAACGACAGCTTTCAAAAAGGCTGTCGTTTTTCTTTTACCCGTAGTCCTTTTGGAAACTTTCTATCAGCGGATAAGAGGACTTGAACAGGGCGGCGGTGCGCAGCACCGCAAGCAATCAGCCCAGTGGGCTGTTGCTTAGCCCGCGGTTTCCAACCCCTAGGAATGTCTAACAAGAGGACTACCGCTGCCGGAGAATCTCCTGTACTGCGTTGGTTGAAGCGATATTCACATAAAGCCTTTCTGGAAACATCCTCAGCGGATAAGAGGACTTGAACAGCAGCTTTTACAGAGCTCTGGCCCGGAAAAACCTCTCAGTCAAAGCCTGTCGGCTTTGCCAGCTCCCCTGATAGGGGAGCCCTTGGCATATCGGCCAGGCCCACGCTGGACGAACAAAGCTCGATTTATCGGAAGCAATCGTGCTCCGCTGCCTAGATTCACGGCAGCTTGACAAGGTTCATTGTCCAGAAGCTGCTGCCCTCTGTAGCGAGGCCCGCCATTTTGCGCCATATTGGGCTTCCAGCGTCCAGCTCAGAGTTTCCCGGCTCGCCAGAGGCTCCCCTACCAGGGGAGCTGGCTGCGAAGCAGACTGAGAGGTTGTACGAAGGACGGCATTGAACAGAGAAAGGACCCCCATGCAGATAAACGACCTCTTCGGCGCAGCAGCCGCCTTTGAAACCGTACGGATGCCGGACGGCACGGAAGCGGCCATTCCAACAGAACACGCCGCAGTTATCTATGTAAATGAACAGCCGGCCTTCCGGGTGGTATGCACACCCCAGCTTCTGCCGCAGCTGGCGCTGGGGCGGCTGCTGACCGAAGGATGGATCGCCTCCGCAGAGGAAGTGGAACAAATTTCCGTCTGCGCGGAAGGCTTGAAAGTCAATATCTACCTGAACCACCCGCTGACGGCCCGCCGCGCGGCGGCACAGGAAGTTTCCAGCTGCTGCACCGACAATGTCGCGCTGGGCAGTCCGGTGGAAGTGCAGCCGCTGCGCACGGTGCCGCATCTGGACGTACAGCCGGAGTGGGTGGATGCCCTCGCCGCCGCCATGAGCGCGGGCCTGCCGCTTTATCAGGCCACCCATGCAGTCCACAGCTGCTTTGTGCTGCACGAGGGCCGCATCCTCTGTGCCTGCGAGGACATCGGACGCCACAATGCGCTGGACAAGGCCGTGGGCAGCATGCTTCTGGCCGATGTCTCCCTCAGCAAATGCGTGCTCTACACCAGCGGCCGCGTACCGATGGATATGGTGCGCAAAGCCATCCGGGCTGGCGTTCCGGCACTGGTCAGCAAGACCATGCCCACCGTCCAGTCGCTGGAGCTGGCCGCAGAATACGGCCTGCAATTCGTGTGCGGCCGGAAACACCCCTTAACTTTGAAGGAACGTACAAAATAAAAGTTACAAAACAAAGAACGCTTACGGTTCGCGTTGACTTACTTCCGGCCCGAGTGATAATATATTAACGAAGAGACCGCTCCGCTTGTTGCAGCAGGCAGAGCGGTCATTTTCGTGTTTGGGAGTTTTCCCGGACAACCAAAAATCAGGCAGGTGATAACATGAAGCAGGCAACCAACCCGTTTGCGCCCGTTTCGCTGTGGCGCAAGCGGCTGCCGGGCTATGCGGCCATGGGCGCTGCGACAGTCGCAATGGCGGTAGGTCTTATCGCAATGCAGCACGCGCGCACCACGGTTGCAGGTACCCTGCTGCAGGTGTCGGAGGCGGATGCAGCCGCCTACGGCATCAGCGCAGTGTACCATCTCGACAACGGCAGCTATCGCGTGGAGGGCTCTCAGAAGGGCTTCCAGAGCGATGTGCAGGCTGCCGTGACCCTTGACGCCGAGGGCAATGTTTCCGCTGTCGAGATCCTCTCGCAGGCAGAGACGGACAGCCTCGGCGGCCAGTGTGTCAACCCGGAGTTCACGTCCCAGTATCAGGGCGCAGCTCCCTTTACGCTGGCAGGCAAAAGCTATACTGTGACCGACCCCCTTACCGGTGCCGCCTATGCCGCTGCCGGTGCGGCGGAGGAGCAGCCCGCTGCTGCGGAGGATTTTGACCCCACGCAGTGGAACGTGTCCGACACCTCTCCCGAGGCCGAGGCCACCCGCAGGATGTACGCAGCAGGTCTGACCCTCTCGGCACTGAACGGCGAGCCTCTGGCCGACGAGCTGATTCCTCCGATGGATACCAGCGCCGAGGCTGTGGCACGCCGCAAGCTCTACGCTGCCGGTCTGAGCAAGAGTGCGCAGGACGGTGAGGAGCAGGCTCTGCCCTATGCGGACTGGTCCGCAGAAAAGCAGGCCGCTTATCAGCTGGCACAGGCCGAACTGACCACCGGGCAGACCAGTGCCGGCGCTGTCAGCGCAGACCTGACCGAGGTGGACGCCCTTTCCGGCGCGACCATCACCTCGACCGCCGTCACCAACATCGTCAACAACTCGTATTTCTATGTAACTGAGGTGCTCCGCGCAGAGTGACCTCAACGGAGGAATGGAACCTATGGCAAAAACTGATTTTCTGACGGCTGATATGACCCGCCGTCAATTTATGAAGATCTCGGGCAAGAGCCTTGCAGGGCTCACCCTCTCCGCATCCATGCTGTCCCTCTTCGGCTGCTCGCAGAAGCAGGTGGACAGCGGCGCAGTGGCTACCTGGGCGCTGCCCCAGGGCCTGCTGGTGGTCAACGCCGACCTGTGTACCGGCTGCCAGCGCTGCGAGATCAACTGCACGCTGACCAACGATGGTGTGTGCTCCTCTTACATCAGCCGTGTGAAGATCCAGCGCCGTCTGAATCTGGACGGTGCCGGCAACGGCCTGCTGTCCGGCAACGACAACTGCTTTGTCTACTTCCCGGATACCTGCCGCCAGTGCGAGGACCCCGCCTGCGGCAACGCCTGCCCCCAGAAGGCCATTACGACCAACGAGCAGGGCATCCGTGTGGTGGACACCGACAAGTGCATCGGCTGCGGCGCCTGCCACGAGGCCTGCCCCTGGCATATGCCCACCGTCAACCCCGAGACCGGCAAGTCGTCCAAGTGCATCGCCTGCGGTGCCTGCGTGGCAGGCTGCCCGTCCGGCGCTCTGTCCATCGTGGACTGGGATGCCGTCACCAGCGCAGCACAGGCTGCCTACATGGACCTGTAAGGAGGAACAACAATGGCTGAAACCTATGGCTGGGCAGGCAAGATCCTGCGCGTCAACCTGACCACCGGTGAGATCACCACCCAGGACGACGCAAAATACCATAAATATATCGGCGGTATGGGCATGGCCTACCGCATCATGTATGAGGAAGCTCCCATGGACCTCGACCCCTACGACGAGAAGGCACAGGTCATCTTCGGCGTCGGCCCCCTGACCGGTGCCGGCGTGCCCTGCTCCGGCCGCATGAACGTCACCTTCCGCTCCACCTGGTCCAAGGGCAGCTCCATCATCGACGCCCACATGGGCGGCCACATCGGCCCCATGCTGAAGTATGCGGGCTGGGACGGCATCGTCATCACCGGCATCTCCGCAAAGCCCGTCTACCTGCGCATCGAGGACGACGAGGTCTCCCTCGAGGATGCTTCTGACATCTGGGGCAAGGGTACGTTCGCGTCCAACAAGTGGATGGTGGAGCAGAACGGCCGTGAGTTCGAGACCGCTTCCATCGGCCCTGCCGGTGAGAATCTGGTGGACTACTCCACCCTGAACACCAGCTTTGGCAACTCCGGCGGCGCCGGTCTGGGCGCTGCCATGGGCAACAAGAAGCTGAAGGGCCTGGCCATCCGCGGCACCGGCAGCGTCAAGGTGGCCGACCCCAAAAAGGTGCTGGAGCTTTCCAACTACATGATGGGCAACCTCATCGGCGGCAACAACAACCACAACGTCCCCGCACAGCCCCAGAGCTGGGCAGAGTACAGCGCCACCTCCGGCAAGAACCGCTGGTCCGGCGCACCGGGCCGTATGTGGAAAAAGGCTCCCGGCGGCCCCGTGGATACCGGCGAGCAGCCCTACAACGACATCAACAAGATCGCGCTGCGCTGCTTCAAGGGCTACTTCGACTTCGGCGCACCGGCTGCGGAGTATACCGTGAAGAACGGCGGCTGCTCCTCCTGCCCCATCCGCTGCTACACCGAGTATGATGTGGACCCGCTGGCCGATTACGACCTGCCCACCCACAACTCCAACACCTGTATGCCCGTGCTGTACGGCACCCGCGTCTACCCGGACGGCGTCCACGACTTCAAGTACGAGGGCGACGGCACCATGGTCATCAACCTGGCATGGTCTCATGCCGTCGATGACATGGGCCTGTGGGACAACTACGGCAACCTGAACCGTGACCTGCTGTGGATCCTGCGGATGCCCCGTGAGGAGGCCACCAAGTACATCAGCGAGGCCGAGTACGACTCTCTGCCCTGGGCATGGGAAAAGGCCGGTGACCCCCGCTGGGAGGTGGAGCTCATCCGCCGCATGGCTTACGGCGAGGGCGACCTGTCCGTCATCGCAAAGGGTACGCTGGCCATGATGGAAAAGTTCGGCCTGCCCAAGAGCTGGCTGGACCGCACCGACGGTGCCACCAACTCCAACCTGATGTACAACGGCTTCCCCAACCACCACGGCCCCGCAGAGGCATGGCAGGTTGGCATGCTGTACAATCTGGTGTATAATAGAGACTGCATGATCCACGAGATCGTCTGCGAGACCGGTTCCGGCGCACCCTACGAGGTGACCAAAAAGGTCATGGAGGACTTCTTCGGCGAGGGCTGCTACGACAAGGCCAAGGCCTACACGCCCATCAACGAAAACAAGGCAAAGCTGGCCGCCTACTGCGTCAACGACAAGAACTTCCACGACTCTGCCACCCTCTGCAACTGGATGTGGCCCATGACCCAGTCTCCCTCCAAGGAGCGGGCCTACCACGGCGATCTGGACCTGCAGGCAGATTTCATGACCGCCGTCACCGGCGAGACCTACACCCAGGCCGGTCTGCAGGAGGCAGGCGAGCGCATCACCCAGATGCTGCGCGCCATGACCGCCATCAGCTTCCAGAAGAACTGCGGCAGCGCAAACCTCCGTCAGGAGCACGACGCCATCTGCGACTGGGTCTTCGACAAGGAACCCGACTTCAAGGCATTCGAGGAAGGCACCACCAAGCTGGACCGCGCCGACATGGAGAAGGCAAAAGACCTGTTCTATGACATCTTCGGCTGGGACAAGACCACCGGTGTGCCGACCCGCGAGACGCTGGAGAAGTTCGACCTCGGCGACATGGCCGACGATCTGGAAGCACGCGGCATCTACGACCAGACTCCTGCCGGGGAGACTGCTGCCAGCGAGGCCGCAGCCCAGTAATTAAGAAGCCGTTTTCATAAGCATTGCACACCGCCCGAACGGTCTTTTTGCCCGCATACGGCGTTGCTTTCCCTTGCAATCCGTCAGGATTGCTGCGGAAAATCGCCTTGTCTGCGGGCAAAAATCCTCGCCGTTCGATGCACTCTGCTTACGAAAACAACTTCACAGAAACGAGAGGAACTATCATGCTGTTTGGCAGACGCAAACCCGGTTATACCACCACGGTGGACGCCGCCTCCGACCCTGAGCAGGTCATCCTCGACCTGCAAAAGGCAGAGATGGCCGCGAAAAAGAAGCCGAAGGCCGAGGTCTTTGACATCGACGCGGCCAGCGAGACGGCCCGCCGCCTGAAGGAAACGGGCAGTATGTTCGACGGCAGCGCTGCAAAGCTCGGCGAGGACGTCATTGCCGCCGTGCAGAAGGAGACGGATGCTCTGGCCGCAAAGCAGGCCGAGGCACAGCCCGCTCTCGAAGAGACGGCTGCACCGGACGCCGCCGAAAAACCCCAGCTGCTGGATTTTCTGGCCGCTGCACCGGAGGCAGAGGGCGATCCCTACGCCGACCAGCCCACCGTCACCGCGCCGGAGCTGCCGGAGCTTACCCCGGCACAGGAGCTGGCGGGTTACATCCGCTCCCGCTCGGCGGCGGCGCTGGTCACATCCCACGCCCTGCTGGTGAGTGAGGTGGAAAACGCCGATGAACTCCTGGCCCAGATGCCGGAAGACCCCCAGTGCGCAGACATCGTGTCCCGCGCCGGCGCAAAGGATGCCTACTACTACTCCAGCGCCAATATGAGCGACAACTACGCCATGATCGCGCAGCTCATCGAGGACAAGGACCTCTGCGCCATGGTGGCCGAGATGGTGCGGTTCAACGCCCGCGTCTACCCCAGCGCCACCCCGCTGCGGTACTTCCGCCGCTCGCCCTACGATCTGACACAGGAAGCCATCGAGCAGACGTGGCAGTCCATGCAGGGCAAGCCGGAGTACGCCGACATCGAGGAGCTGACCAACAACCAGAACGAGCGGTTCCTCTTCTCCACCCAGCACCTCACCCGCCGCTACGCAAAAGCCATCAGCGACGTGGACGAGTGGACCGACTAAAGCATCCCACACAATCAAATAGGGTATATGAGCTTCTTTGAGCAAAGGTGTCTAAACCGTCGGGCATGACACCGCGCCGCAATGCTAAGGGCTATATAAGCCGGCATTCAAGGGTGGAGGGGGAAACCCCGCCGCCTTCCCGCAGAAGAAACGCTGCAATTTGAAAAAAAGAACTCCTCCCATCCACACAGGGGCCTTCCGTGCTCTGCCGCCACTGCAAGAGCGGCAGGGAGCGGAGAGCAGCCATCGGCATGGCAGTCTGCAAGCTGCCCTTTGCCGGAATGTGCGGATATTCTGCGGAGGCGTTTTGATTTTCCATCAAGACGTCTCCGCTTCTTTTTTAACCTGCCTTTTTATATGAATCCCCGCTGCGCCCCGCCTGAGCCATAGCAGGCCGGGTGTGGCCGGGCATTTGGAGGATTTTTTATGAAACAGCCTTTCTGCGCGCCCTCTGAGGCGCTGCGCCGCGTGCTGGATGCCGCTGCGGCTCTGCCGAGGCCGGAGACGGAGATTGTCCCGCTGGACGAAGCGGACGGCCGCATTGCCGCCGGGACGCTTTTGGCCCGGATGGACCAGCCGCCCTTTGACCGCAGCCCCTTCGACGGCTACGCCCTGCACAGCGCCGACGCCGCCGGTGCCAGCCGCGAAACACCCGTCACCCTGCCCGTGACCATGAAGCTCTACGCCGGAGATGCCCCCGCTTCGCCCCTGCCTGCTGGCTGTGCGGCCCGCATCATGACCGGCGCACCCCTGCCCGAGGGCGCAGACTGTGTGCTGATGCAGGAGCTGACCGACAGCGGCGAGGAGACGGTACAGCTCTATGCCGCCATGAAGCCCCAGCAGAACGTGGTATTCCGGGGCGGAGACATCGCCGCCGGTGCTGTCATCGCCGAGGCCGGTACGGTACTCTCCCCCGCCCATCTCGGCGTACTGGCCGGGCAGGGATACGCTGAAGTCCCCGTTTGCAAGACGCTGACCGTGGGCGTTCTGGCCACAGGAAGCGAGCTTTTAGCTCCGGGCGAGGCCTGGGCGCCCGGCAAAATTTACGACGCCAACGGCGTCCAGAACGCCGCCCGCCTGCGGCAGCTGGGCTTTGCGGTAAAACGTCGGCACTGCTCCGACGACCCGGAGGAGATCGCCCGTGAGATGCGGGAACTGCTGGCGGAGTGCGATGCCGTCATCACCAGCGGCGGCGTCTCGGTGGGGCAGAAAGACTATCTGCCCGCTGTGCTGGAACAGCTGAATGCGGACATCCTCTTTGCAGGCGTGGCCCAGAAGCCCGGAAGCCCCATGCTGGCCGGGAAAGTGGGCGGCAAGCTGGTGTTCTGCCTGTCCGGCAACCCCTTTGCTGCCGCCGCTACGCTGGAACAATATGCCGTCCCGGCTCTTTTGCGGGCGGCGGGGCGCTGTGAGGAAAGCTGCCTTCTTCCCCGCACCACCCGCACCCTGACCACGGGCTTCTCGAAGCCCAGCAAGGGGAACCGCTATCTGCGGGCAAAGGCCATGGGCGGCAGCGTGACCATCCCCGGCGAGGGCAACGCCGAAGCCCACTCGTCCGGCAGCCTTTCTGCCATGATCGGCTGCAACTGTCTCGTTGAACTGCCTGCGGGCAGCGGCCCGGTGACTCCGGGCGAAGAAGTGGAGGTGCTCAGTTTTGTACAGTGAACAGAAAGAGGCTCTGGCCCAGGAGATCGAACTCAAGCGCCCGGCGGTGCTGGCCGTCAGCGGCCTGCACAACAGCGGCAAGACGACGCTGCTGGAAAAACTTCTGCCTGCCCTGCGCAGCCGGGGGCTGAAAGTGGGCATTATCAAGCACGACGGCCATGATTTCACTCCCGATGTCCCCGGCACCGACAGCTACCGCCTGCGGGAAGCGGGGGCCGATGGCGTGGCGGTCTACTCCGGCCAGCGCTATCTGCTGACCGAGATGTTCCGCCTGACGGAGCAGGACTTGCTGGCGCTCTTCGAGCGCCACGGCTATGATCTGGTGCTGCTGGAAGGCTTCAAGGACAGCGGCTGGCCGAAAATCGAAGTTGTCCGCAAAGAAATTTCGGACACACCGGTGTCTTTCCAGCCGCTGGCGGTGGTGGGAGACATTCCGGGGGCAGATTTTGGATTGGAAGATGCGCAGGCTCTGGCCGACTGGCTCGTTGCCCAGATGCCGGGCCTGTAAGGAGAAAACAGATATGAAACTGATTCGTACCGAAGACGCGGCAGGCCAGGTGCTCTGCCACGACATTACCCAAATCATTCCCGGCGAGTTCAAGGGCGCACGTTTCCGCAAGGGCCATATCATCCAGCCCGAGGACATCCCCGTGCTGCTCTCCATCGGCAAAGAAAACCTCTACGTCTGGGAGAAAAAGCCCGGCATCCTTCACGAGGACGAAGCCGCCGCGCTGCTGTACAAGGCCGCTGCGGGCAAGAACATCCACGGCACCGAGCCGAAAGAGGGCAAGATCGAGCTCATCGCCGACTGCGACGGCCTGCTGAAAATCAACCGCGAAGCCCTGCTGGCCGTGAACCGCACGCCCCAGATGATGATCGCCACCATCCACGGCGACCTGCCCGTGAAAAAGGGCCAGAAACTGGCCGGTACCCGCATCATCCCGCTGGTCATCGAACAGGAGAAGATGGACGCCATGCAGGCTGCCGCAGGCAGTGAGCCTATCCTGAACGTGCTGCCCATGCAGGCCAAGAAGTTTGCCGTCATCACCACCGGCAGTGAGGTGTTCAAGGGCCGCATCGAGGATAAGTTCACGCCTATCCTCGTGGGCAAGCTGGCCGAGTACGGCTGTGAGATGACCTTCCACAAGGTCTGCGACGACGACCCGGCGGGCATCACGACCGCCATTCTGGAAGCGAAAGAGGCGGGCTGTGAGCTGATCTTCACCACCGGCGGCATGAGCGTGGACCCCGACGACCGCACCCCGCTGGCCATCAGGAATACCGGCGCGGACATCGTCACCTACGGCGCACCGGTGCTGCCGGGTTCCATGTTCCTCGTGAGCTATCTGGACGGTGTGCCGGTCTGCGGTCTGCCCGGCTGCGTCATGTACGCCAAGCGCACTATCTTTGACCTGCTGCTGCCCCGTCTGCTGGCCGACGATGCCATCACCGCCGAGGACATTGCCCGTCTGGGCGAGGGCGGCCTCTGCCTTGGCTGCGCCGAGTGCCACTGGCCCAACTGCGGATTTGGGCATTGCTGAGAGGTTTCATTCTATGACTGACAACAAATTGACCCACTTTGATGCCTCCGGCAATGCCGTGATGGTGGATGTGAGCGAGAAGACCGTCACCTTCCGGGAGGCCACCGCCCACGGCATCATCACCATGAACGCCGAGGCATTCGCCGCCGTGGAGAGCGGCACCGTGAAGAAAGGCGATGTGCTGGGCGTGGCCCGCATTGCCGGCATCATGGCCACCAAGCGCACCAGCGAACTCATCCCGCTGTGTCATCCGCTGCCGCTGACGAAAGTGAGCGTGGACTTCAGGCTTCTGCCCGAGCGGCAGGCTGTGGAGGCGCTCTGCACCGTCAAGACGGCGGGCGTCACCGGCGTGGAGATGGAGGCCCTGACGGGCGTTTCCACCGCCCTGCTCACCATCTACGATATGTGTAAGGCCGTCGATAAGGGCATGGAGCTGGGCGAGATCCATCTCGTCGAGAAGACCGGCGGCAAGAGCGGCCACTACATCCGGGCGGAGGGCGGCTATGTTTGATTCTGCCCAGCGCAATATCCACTATCTGCGCCTGTCCGTCACCGATCTGTGCAACCTGCGCTGCCGCTACTGTATGCCCGACGGCGTGGAAAAGCTGGAACGGGAAGCCGTGCTCACCTACGAAGAGTTCCTGCGTCTGGCGGCCCTGTTTGCCCGGTGCGGCGTCGATACCGTCCGCGTCACCGGCGGCGAACCGCTGGTGCGCAAGGGCGTAGACCAGCTGGTGGCGGGCCTGAAATCCATCCCCGGCATCCGCAAAGTCACCATGACCACAAACGGCATCCTGCTGGCGCAGCAGCTGCCCGCCCTGCTGGCGGCTGGCCTTGACAGCGTGAACATCAGCCTCGACACTCTGCGCCCCGAAGTGTTCCAAAGCATCACGGCCCGGGACGAGTTCGAGCACGTCATGGAGGGCATCCGCGCCGCACTGGACAGCGGCATCCCTGTCAAACTGAACTGTGTGCCGCAGGTGGGCGTGAACGAGGGTGAATTGGAAGACCTGGCCGCCCTCGCCGAGAGCCGCCCGTTACAGGTGCGGTTCATCGAGATGATGCCCATCGGCTACGGCGCGGCCATGCCCTGCATCTCGGGGCCGGAGCTGCGGGAGCGGTTTGCCCGCCGCTGGCCGGAGTTTTCGCCCCTGCCCGCCGCCCAGAGCGCCGGGTTCGGCGACGGGCCTGCCGTCTACTACACCGTCCCGGGCTGGAAGGGCGATGTGGGCTTCATCGCGGCGGTCCATGGCAAGTTCTGTGCTTCCTGCAACCGGGTGCGGCTGACCAGTCAGGGCTTTCTGCGCCCATGCCTTGCCAGCGAGACGGGCTGCGACCTGCGCACCCTGCTGCGCGGCGGCGCAGCCGACGAGGAGCTTTTACAGGCCATCCGGGAGACGATCTGGTCGAAACCCCGGGAACATCATTTCGGAGACAATTCCATGCCCGCCACCCGCGGGATGTACCGTATCGGAGGATAAATTACTATGGGAAAAATTCTGGCGATCTGCACCAGCCCCAAGCGCGGCACCGTCAAGACCGAGGTGCCAAGTGCTGTCCTGACCCCGGAATGGGGCATCGTGAGCGACGCCCACGGCGGAAACTGGCACCGGCAGGTGAGCCTGCTCAGCGCCGAAAAAATCGAGGCGTTCCGCAAGAAGATCTGGGTGGACTATGGTGCCTTTGGCGAAAACCTCGTCATCGAGGGCTTCGACTTCCGCAGCCTGCCCGTCACCAGCCGCTTCGCCATCGGCGACGTGGTGCTGGAGATGACCCAGATCGGCAAGGAGTGCCACAACGACTGCGTCATCAAGCAGCAGACCGGCGAGTGCATCATGCCCCGGGAGGGCGTATTTGCCCGGGTGCTGAAGGGCGGCGAGATTCATGTCGGCGACGAAGTGACCCTTCTGCCGCCGCTGGAAGATCCGCCGCTGCGCGCTGCGGTCATCACCCTTTCGGACAAGGGCAGCCGGGGCGAGCGGGAGGACAAGAGCGGCCCCCTCATCGTGGAGATGCTCACCGCCGCAGGCTATGTGGTGGAAGAGACGATGCTCCTGCCCGACGAGGCCAAGGCGCTGAAAGCACAGCTCATCCGTCTGGCCGATGGCCGTCAGGTGAACCTTATCCTGACCACCGGCGGCACCGGCTTCTCTCCCCGGGATATTACCCCCGAGGCCACCTATGCCGTGGCCGACCGCAACGCTCCCGGCATCGCCGAGGCCATGCGGTACCACAGCCTTTCCATCACCCCCCGCGGGATGCTGAGCCGCGCCGCCAGTGTATTGCGCGGCAAGACGCTCATCGTCAACCTGCCGGGCAGCCCGAAAGCCGTGAAGGAGAACCTCGAGTACATCCTGCCCAGCCTCGGGCACGGCGTCCGCATCGCCGCCGGTCTGGACGGCGAGTGCGCCCGCAAGTAACATTGCTGTCCCTCTCCGGTTTCGGGACGTGAACATATATGAGGAAATTTTAACCACTATAGAAGGAGAAAATTCATGAAAGCCGATCTCATTTCCCGCCGCAGCTTTCTGTCCGTGGTCGGCGCAGTCGGCGCTGCTGCTGCCCTGACCGCCTGCGGCGGCTCTGCTTCCAGCACTGCCTCTTCCGTAGCTGCTTCCGAGGCTGCTGGCGAGAGCGTCGAGCTCATCGTCTTCGCCGCTGCCTCCCTGACCGAGACCCTGAACGCCATCGCCCAAGACTACTCTGCCGAGAACCCGGGCGTCACCTTCCGCTTCAACTTTGATTCCTCCGGTACTCTCAAGACCCAGATCCAGGAGGGCGCTGACTGCGACCTCTTCCTCTCCGCCGGTCAGAAGCAGATGAACCAGCTGGACATCACCGCTTCTGCCGACGTGAACACCGACGGTCTGGACTTCGTGGACCCCTCCACCCGCGTGGACCTGCTGGAAAACAAGGTCGTCCTCTGTGTACCCGAGGGCAGCGACAAGGGCATCGACAGCTTTGATGCTCTGGCCGAGCACCTGAAGGCTCAGGACATCCTGTTCTGCATGGGCAACAGCGATGTGCCTGTGGGCCAGTACACCCAGAAGATCCTGGCCTACTATGACCTCGACGAAGAGGCTCTGGCTGCTGCCGGTGTCATCACCTACGGCTCCAACGTCAAGGAAGTCACCACCCAGATCAGCGAGGGCAGTGTGGACGCCGGTGTCGTCTACTGCACCGACGCTTACAGCGCCGGTCTGACCCCCATGGACGAGGCCACCGCCGAGATGTGCGGTCAGGTCATCTACCCCGCCGCTGTGCTGAAGGCTGCCCCCAACGCCGAGGCCGCCAGGGAGTTTCTGGCCTATCTGCAGACTGACCGTGCCGCCACCGTGTTCGAGGGCGTGGGCTTCACGGCGATGTAAAAGGTTAAAATCATGGATTGGTATCCCTTATGGAACAGCCTGCGCATCGCGCTCATCAGCTGCGCAGCAGTGTTCTTCCTCGGCATTTTTGCCGCTTATTATATCGCAAAGCTGCCCCGCACCGTCAAGGGCGTGCTGGACGTGGTGCTCACCCTGCCCATGGTGCTGCCGCCCACGGTGGTGGGCTATTTTCTGCTGCTGCTCTTCGGCGCAAAGCGGCCGCTGGGCATCTTCTTCATGGAGCATTTCGGCGTCAAGCTGGTCATGAACTGGTACAGCGCCATCTTTGCGTCCATCGTAGTGGCCTTCCCGCTGATGTACCGCACCGCCCGGGGCGCCTTCGAGAGCTTTGACGAAACGCTGGCCTGGTCGGCCCAGACACTGGGACAGTCCAACGCATGGATATTCTGGCGGGTGCGGATGCCCTGCTGCCGTCAGGGCATTCTGGCCGGTACGGTGCTGGCCTTTGCCCGGGCCTTGGGCGAGTACGGTGCTACCAGCATGATCGCGGGCTACACCCCGGGCAAGACGGCCACCATCGCCACCACGGTGTACCAGCTCTGGCGCACCAACGATGAGGCCGGTGCCATGCGGTGGGTGCTGGTGGACATCGTCATCTCTACTGTGGTGCTGCTGGCTGTGAACCTCCTGGAGAAAAAGCAGAAAGCAGGTGGCCGCGCATGAGCCTGGAAGTACATATCGAGAAAAAGCTGAACGGCTTCACCCTCCGCTCCGACTTCGCCGCCGGGAACACTGCCACGGCCATTCTGGGCGCGTCGGGCTGCGGCAAAAGCATGACGCTGCGCTGCATCGCGGGCATCGTGAAGCCCGACAAGGGCCGCATCGTGCTGGACGGGCGGGTGCTGTTCGACAGCGAGCAGCACATCGACCTGCCGCCCCAGCAGCGGGGCGTGGGCCTGCTCTTCCAGAACTACGCCCTCTTCCCGAATATGACCGTGGAGCAGAACATCCTCTGCGGCCTGAAAGCCGAAAGGGACAAAGCCGCCCGCAAGGCCCGCTGCGCCGGGATGCTGCGGGCCTTGCGGCTGGAAGAACTGGCCAGCCGCCGCCCGGCAGAGCTTTCCGGCGGACAGCAGCAGCGCACCGCGCTGGCCCGTATTCTGGTGGGCAAGCCGAAGATTTTGATGCTGGATGAGCCGTTCAGCGCACTGGACAGCTACCTCCGCGAGGAGGTGGAGGGCGAAGTGGGCAGCCTGCTGGCGGGTTTCGCCGGCACAGCCCTGCTTGTCACCCACAACCGGGACGAAGCTTACCGCCTGTGCCGGGACATGATCGTCATGGACGGCGGGCAGGTGCTCCGCACCGGCACCACGAAAGAGGTCTTTGCCGACCCGGGCAGCACCGCTGCGGCCCGGCTGACCGGCTGCAAGAACATCCTGCCCTGCACCCGGGTGGACGCCCACAGCGTCCGCCTCGCAGGCTGTGAGAGTCTGCTGCACCTCGCCGCTGAGGTGCCGGAGGGCTGCACCGCCGTGGGCATCCGCGCCCACGACTTCGCCCCCTGCGCCCCGGGCGCAGAGAATGCCCTGCCGGTGGAGCTTCTCTCCGCCAGCGAAAATCCCTTCGACTGGAACCTCATCTTTCAGCTGCCGGACGGCACCACCCGTCTGTGGTGGAAGGTGAGCAAGACGACCCTCTCCGTGGCCGAACCCGACGCCCCGGCCTGCCTCTCCGCCCTGCCGGAGCGCATCATGGCGCTGGTGGATCATAAGTAAACGCCAAAAGAGCCGGTGCAGATGCACCGGCTCTTGCTCTGTTTTTATGACTCGCCGAAGAATTTCTTGGCAATATCGGCGCTCTGCTTGGCATCCTTGGCGTACCAGTCCGCGCCGATCTTCTCGGCGTACTCGGGCGTCAGGACAGCGCCGCCCACCATCACCTTGCAGTCGAGCTTTGCCGCATGGAGGGCCGCGATGGTCTCCTCCATGCTCTTGAGGGTGGTGGTCATCAGGGCCGAGAGCCCCACGAGGTGGACATCCTTCTCCCGGACAGTGTCCACCACCGTCTCCACCGGCACATCGCGGCCAAGGTCGATGACCTCGAAGCCGTAGTTCTCGAGGATGACGCGGACGATGTTCTTGCCGATGTCGTGGACATCGCCCTTGACGGTCGCGAGGACGATGCGGCCCTTGCTGGCCCCGGCCCCGCCCCGCTTGGCGATGGCGGTCTTGATCTCTTCAAAGGCGGCCTGTGCGGCGCTGGCGGCCTGTAACAGCTGGGGCAGAAAGAGCTTGCCCTTCTCGTACTTTTCACCAACGACGTCCAGCGCCGGGATGAGGGCCTCGTCCACCAGCGTCAGGGGCTCGTTTTCGTCCAGCAGGGTGTGGGTGCGGGCAGCGGCTTCACCCTTGAGGCCCTTTTCCACCGCCTGCATCAGCGCGGCAAAAGGGCCGCTGTGAGCTGCATCCGCCTCCGCCGGGGTGTTTGACATCTGAGACGCCTGGGCCGTCTGGGCCTGCTTCAACGCGGCGCTGGCAGGGACTTTATCGGCATAGCGGGCAATGTAGGCCATGCTCTGCTTATCACGGTTGGTGAGGACGTTGTAAGAGTAGACCGCCGCCATCATCTCTTCGCTGGAAGGATTCATGATGGCGAGGTCGAGGCCCGCGTACATGGCCATGGTGAGGAAAGTGGTGTTCAGATAGGGGCGGCAGGGCAGGCCGAAGCTGATGTTGGACACACCGAGGATGGTGCGGACGCCCAGCTCCTTCTTGCAGCGGGCCAGCGCCTCCACGGTGGCCAGAACGTCCTGCTGCTGGGCGCTGGCGGTGAGGGTCAGGCAGTCGATATAAATATCTTCCCGGGGGATGCCGTGGGCCAGCGCCGCGTCCACCACCCGTTTTGCGATCTCAAACCGGGCGTCGGCGCTGGGCTGGATGCCCCGCTCGTCGATGGCAAGGCCGACGACGGCCGCGCCGTACTTTTTGCAGAGGGGCAGGACACGCTCCAGCACTTCGGTCTCGCCGTTCACCGAGTTGACGATGGGCTTGCCGTTGTAGACCCGCAGGCCCCGCTCGAGGGCGTCTGCGTGGGAGGAATCCAGCTGCAAAGGCAGGCTGACGACACTTTGTAAAGCCTTCACCACCTGCTCCATGACGGCGGGCTCGTCCACGCCGGGCGCGCCCACGTTGACGTCCAGCACCTGCGCTCCGGCCTCAGACTGGCTGACGGCCTGCTCGAGGATGTAGTTCATGTCGCCCTCGCGCAATGCCTGCTGGAACCGCTTTTTGCCGGTGGGGTTGATGCGCTCGCCCACCACGGTGATGCCGTCCACGGTGACGAAGTCCATCGGCGAGCAGAGCACCGAGGGCATGGCGTGGGCGGGGCGGCCCGGCTTGCAGTCGGCGAAGACGCCGTTCAGCAGCTTGATGAAATCGGGGGTGGTGCCGCAGCAGCCGCCCGCCGCAAAGAGCTTCAAATCGCGGTAGGGCTTCATCTCCATGGCAAAGAGCTGGGGCGTGATGTCGTAGCCGCTGCCGTCGGCGCGGGGCAGGCCCGCATTCGGCTTGACAAAGACCGGGAAATCGCCGGGCAGAGCCTCGGCCAGCCGCTTCGCCATGGGGAAAATTTCTTTCGGGCCGAGGGAGCAGTTGATGCCCACGGCGTTGGCCCCGAGGCCCCGGGCCGTGACGGCGAAGCTCTCGACGGTGCAGCCGGTAAAGGTGCGCCCGCCTGCCTCAAAGCTCATGCTGGCGAGGATGGGCAGGTCACAGTTCTCTTTCGCGGCCAGCAGGGCAGCTTTCAGCTCGTACAGGTCGGTGAAGGTCTCAAAAAAGACGAGGTCGGCCCCGGCGGCGACACCCGCCCGGACGATGCGGCCATACTCGGCCACGGCGTCTTCAAAGGCCAGCGTGCCGTTGGGCTCCAGCAGTTCGCCCAGCGGGCCGACGTCCAGCGCGGCCAGTGCGCCGTAGGGGGCGCAGGCCCGCTTGCAGTTGGCGATGCCCGCCGCAATGATCTCTTCCAGCGTGTATTCGCTGCCCGCCAGCTTATGGGCCGACGCGCCGAAGGTGTTGGCATTGATGATGCGGCTGCCTGCGGCGGCGTACCGGCTGTGGATGCTCTCGATGAGCTGCGGGTCGGTGATGTTCAGTTCCTCAGGCCGTGCGCCCAGTTTCAGGCCCGCCGCCTGCAGCATGGTACCCATGCCGCCGTCGAGGAGGATGGTATTCGGCTGGATAAACAGTTCATTCGCTTGCACAGGTCTTGCCCCTCTTTCTATATTCGCACCGCGTGTTCAGCACGCAGTGTCCGCACCCGGCAAGGCGTCCTTTCACCGGATGGTCGCTCAGGCCCAGCAGAGCGGTCACGCTCTTGCGGGGCGTCATCAGGTCATTTTCGGTCACGCAGAGCCCGGCCCGGCGGGCGGTGTCCAGTGCCGCCGCCACCAGCGGCTGAACCCCGATGGGCCAGTCGCCGTAGCCCGGCGAGAAACGGCCCGTGAGGTACTTGTCCTGCTCTGCGGCCCACTGCCGCAGCTCGGCCTCAGCGGCGTCCGCAGCCTGTTCGGCCAGCACAGAGCCGATGGCGTCCGACGCCACACCGGCGGCGATGTCGCCCACACCGGCCCGGCGTATCTGTCCGTCCACGCCGGGGCCGACCGTCACGGCCAGAAGCAGGGCCTCGCTGCACCCTTCCAGATGCCGGAAGATGTCCTCCCCCTTCAAAATACCGGCCTGCGTGAGGCTCTCCACGTCGGCCTCGAGCCAGACGGCCCGGGGCGTGGCGGCGGCGAGAAGGGGCGCAGCGCACTTTTCCAGAAGGGTGAGGGTAGCGCTGTCAGCCTCGCCCCGCGCGCCGAAATACCGCGCGGCCTGCCGGATGTCGATGGACTCCGGCTTTGCTAAATTCAGGGGTCTGCTGGGGCCGATGGGCATTTTCCGCCGCCTCCTTCTTTTGAATAAAGTATGATAAGTATACCGCACCGGTAGGCTAAAATCAACACAAAAGCCCCTCCCTCAGCATTTTTGCCGGGGGAGGGGCCTATTATATGATCTTTCCTTGCAGCCCCTTGATAGGGGCGGTGGCACGGCGTCAGCCGTGACGGAGAGGTTTATCAGCGGATGTCCCTGACCAACACCGCCTGTTACTTCAAAAACTTGTGGACAGCGCGGGCGACGATGCCGCCCAGGATGCCGGAGACAAGGAACTCGGCCACGCCCTGCACGCCGACCAGCAGGACGACGAACATCAGGGGGTTGGCTGCGCCCTTGACGGACACGAGGTTCTGGACGTAATCGCAGCCGTAGAAGGCCAGCACGATGTAGCCCATGAAGAACAGGGTGTTGAGGG